>Ga0307515_10001160_pt1 | contig 60358 bp, 45 predicted proteins | sample 17_EM_MG_FD_194513 | JGI IMG/M metagenome (GOLD analysis project Ga0307515, IMG submission 194513) | Populus trichocarpa ectomycorrhiza microbial communities from riparian zone in the Pacific Northwest, United States - 17_EM | ecosystem: Host-associated > Plants > Roots > Unclassified | place... | reverse complement strand
ATATAGTCGGCTCGCCACGAGCCTTAGATCTCTAGCGATAATCTTACCTTAACATCTACACGTCTACATATATACTCACTCGAGTCCACGTTTGCAACCATATCCATATACCGCCGGACGCTGGCGTATGCGTCCTTACAGTAGTCAAGTATTAGGTGCTTATAGAACCAATGTATACTAAACATTATCAGACAATTATGGACTCACAGATATATACAGCATATAAAATATATGGAATATCATATTTGCAGTCACTGTATATTACTAATATAATTCCCATCTAGATGTCTGCTATCCCGCTTCAAGTAATAAAGTTAAACAAATATTTCAAACCAATGGCCAACATTGAACTGTACTTTTGTATCATTTGCAGCGATGATGAATTTATGCTTTATGGATTCAGATTGAGCCAATAGCAGCAGATATTACAACTCAGAAACTCGATCTGTCTCTCTTCTCAGCTGTGAGCTGTTTCACTGCACTTTCAAAAGTAACAACTCAATACTATATCTATCAAATACATAGCTTGCTCTAAAAGCTCCAATTAGGCAAAATGGCTACTCTAGCTCAACTGAGATACAACTGGAAAACATACATTATACCCTCTTCCAATTAACGGAGACAATGAATGTATACCCAGTTCCATTCTATCTGTAAGTATACAGAATCTTATAAGATTGAATACCATTTGCCATCCCAATTGTTGAGATTCTCATAGTCACACAATAGTGGACATCTCTTGCATATGTATCAATTACAATATGACTGACACTATCGTTCATAACTTGGGTTTCAATCATAAGCATAAGATATTTATCAAGACAATAAAACTCTACCAACAGAAATTTATGTTACATTGTTTCAATATTCTTCAAGATATATGAATTTCTTTATTTCTCACTTGATAACCACTTTCAAACTATAGTTACACTCAATTCTTCCTCACAATTGCAAGGGGTCAAGAAGTCCAATATGGATATCAGTTTGTATAATTTGATGAATTTTTTGATTCACAAGATCAAGCAAGGGAGAATGGATTTTATAATTGGTGCAATTATCTCATATCCAGATATATGTCTAATATAACCAAAGGTGAGTTTCATATAACTGGAAATCACAGTGTATGAACAGAGTCTACATTTATATAAATATAGATAAATTTGTATTTGTACTTTTATATATATAGTATCTTGTGGCTATTTTATATAGGATGCAGTTCAGATTCTCCATTTCTGTACTATAAGCAATGAGGATATATTATATTCAAACCAGAACCAGCGAAGCTGGTAAATGTTATTATTCTTTTGACCCATTTATTTTGTCAGCAGTTGCACATAAAATTCACTACTAGTAACATGAGTATAGTTATGGCATGCTTGCTACAATATAATAGTAGTCTTGGTATACTCAGGGTGAGAAGTATCAAAATAGCCAAAATTTTGATTTTACAATTGTGGGAGTTACTTGTCAATAGCATAACTGAGAGAGTGTTTCCCGCTGTGGTATTAGGAGTATCTAGAATTTAGAAGCCTGGGTTTCAATAGTCTACTACAATGTTCAAAAGATACTAATAGAGAAAATACTAAATTCCAACTACAATTGAAACAGAAATTGTGAGGGATAGATATTCTTCCTTTCTTTAACTCCATCAGCCACCTTAAAATTTACCTCTAAAGGAAAATAGATTTGTACTTTGTTTCTATATTCTTTATACTAACTAGATCTACTGTTTAGATAGAGATTTGGCTTTATGATTAGATCTCTGCTGAAACTGGCTGAAAATTCAAGAATAATAATGAATTCAACAAACTACGTTCCTAGTGGATTCATCACAGTTCCTCTTGGCAAGAATTGGAAGCTGATGTAACAGCAACACATCACCCGAGGCTGGGTAAGCACCAGTGTACATATATCACCACTACGGCACTTTGATCTGTACTGAAAACCTTACTATTCTACTTACCTCAATCATCACTTGAGTCCACATTTGCAACTGTATACTATATATTCCTTTACATTGGCATGCTTGAGTATATATACCTTTACAGTTAACTAATAATAATAAATAGTCAAGTATTAAGTATAGTGTTACACTACAGTGAGAAGTATTCAACTTGATGTTAAGATGGTGAAGCTATTACCATGGTGGCTGGTTTCTGAGTTTGGGGGATTACTGAATACCAATCAATATCTGCATCAGTTTATGATTATATTGCATGATCATTCATATAGTATTGATCAAGTATGGATGGTTACATAATGTATTGTTATTGGTATTGTATATTAACTGGCTATAGATCATGCAAGGAGATAGTTTCACCCTGACACAGCCAGCAACTACCCTCTAGAAATTCTCGGTGTATTCCAGTACTCTGTTATTAATAATGAAAATGTATTCTAAATATACCAGAACAACTCTGTTCCAAATTATATCAAGTGTAATCATGAGTTGACATGCTATACAGCTAATAATTAGTATACCTTTATTTAACTTTCATTAGCATTGAATAATAACTACAATTTCATTAATATTTATTAATTTGAATGCAATATACAAATATAATTGATAGTATAGTTCTCAGTTATCATTTTACTGTAATTTGAATGTTTTTGAATCTTTGTTTAAAATATTGAATATAACTGTATGTAGTTATTTGGTTCAATAGTAGCTTATATTGCATAGTAGTTAACAATCAAACCAAGTCTCACTATTTGCCACTTGGAGTTTAAATCAGCATATTTGATAACCAATTGGATTAGTAAATTCTCCAAAAAAAATTAATAGTTAAAATGTATCTTTTATTTATAGAATAGTTATAGCTTCATTGTAGTTCTTTTAGAAAGTTACACAAATATTTTAAGTTGAGTTGTTGCTTTGTCTTCTATGTAGTTTACTATAATTTATGTATGATTGTAATATATTCAAACAAAATACACTTTTCATTTAACTATTAAACTAAACTGAACATGCTGTTGCAAAATAGTATAATTTATTAATGATATTTAACTGATTTATACACTTTCAAATCATGAGTAATAGCAAGGTCAAATCAATTTAATTATTGTAATCTAATATGACCATATCACTCTGAGTATATACTTAGTGTCTACTACATGGATAAGTGTGGTGTTTTCCAATGTCAGTATGACATTTATCCTGAAATGGGTTTCAAATTGTTGACAAGTATTTGGAAAATTTGGGGAATTGTTTCTTGATGGTAAGTAACTTCGAACTGCTGCAATCCCGTTTAGAAAATATTCCTTTTTTTTTTCATACAGTAACCACAATCATGCCACAAATGGGCTGCATTTGGTTTGGCGTTTAATAAGGGCCTACAATACTCACTCCAGTTCAATCCTGCCCACACCTCTCTCAAGGTAAACGGTACTGGGTATCATCTTCTGGCATTGTTAACGGTGACTACTTCTGGTCGGCCACTTCGTTATGCCGAACCATCCGAAAGTCGTCGTTACCATCCAGACGGTGTTCGATTACACACCTGAAGAAGTCGACCAGCTCCTTGGTACATTCAGAAGTAAATGTCTGCATTCGGTGTTTGTTGAATGCTGCTTTAATCCCGCAAAGCAGCAGCTGGTTCTCGAAGGCGATGGAAAGGTCATGGAATTCGCTTTGCGTGATGTCATGATCATAATCGAACAGATGACAGCGGAGGAAGGGAAGAAGGAGAAATCGGAGCAAATGCGCAGGGCGAGGCCCGCGAACCTCAACAACACCTCAATTCGTTGGATCGAAAATTCTCCTTCCGAATCTTTGCAGCAAAGCGCTTGCAAGTACAAGGTATCGAATATAGTATTTGCTGTGTTCTGTCGAGGCGTTCTCTGATGCTGATAAGTAGTAGGTATCGTCAGGCGACCATAAACTCAAACAACATGCCGGGAGCCAGGACTATTTAGATGACTATAAACTTGTAGATTACTGGGAGCCAAAAGCAAATCCACAGGAGTATAGTTTAATGTTTAACCTTGGGGACAGCCCCACCATACCAGATCAATTATCCCGACTCTACGACTGTGCAGTCTTCCCTGATTGGGATCAACGATGTGTGAAAATCGGGGCCAATGACCAGCAAATACTCAATCTTGTCGTTAAGAAACTTTGTAAAGTCGAGGAGTTCTTCTTACGCGACTTCACCCCGATTACAACCCATCTCATACACACCGAGAATAAATCGAAATTTCAGCTAAGGCTTGTACCTTTGTCGAAGCAAGCTATCAAGGAACGTACAACACTCTTTGACAACCACTCAAAATGGAATAGCTTTCCAACCAGTATGTTGTTCTCGGTCCGCTTGATGGAATACGATTACATCAGTAATGCCTATAAGGCGAGCAGACTCGAGACGAGTATTGTGCACTCAGCCTACAAGACACCCGAACACCGCGATTGGAAGGATTATAGTTTCCGTGGTCGGCTCATAGAGCCACTACCGCCCCCTAGTAGCAACAAATTCGATGGAGTACCAAACGACTTGGATATTCAATTGCAAGATTTCATCTGCGTGTATCATGTACAAGCTGGTGGCGCACCGGAGTCATCTACGCCCCAGGATTCTGAAGACTCTGCTGGGAGAGTAGAAGGGGCAAAGCGACATCCGCGCCCCAAAACTCAAAAGGAGGCAATCACCAGCTGGTTGAAAAACGAGTCTAATAACGTCTCGGAACCTACCACTCAGCTTTGTGAGGGATATCAACCAGCTTGCACGACTCCGGGGGTTTTCCGGCGACCTAGAGAACTGAGATTGCCTCGAGTTAACGACACAACTGGAGATCTCTCCCTAACAAATGATCGTGATAACAAACGGTCTTCTTTGATAGTGGGAGCAGTGCTAAGCGATCAAGTGCAGGTTTGTGCCCCCCCTTCAGCGCTGCAGTACAGCCCGGATGAAGAAATCTGACTAATCAGGTGATCGAGAAGATGAAGAGTAGTTTTGCCCTGGGGTCCGGGATTTTACTTAGCCAGAGACCTGGCTCACCTAAAATTGAACTGTCCACTTCGGCAGTTCCCTTGTGTAGGCGACCGAGAGAGCGTAACGCTCCCAATAGTGTAGATTACGCCGATATTATCCTCGATGAATCGGTTGAGTCTGTCTCAGAAGCCCGTACAAGGAATATAATCGGTACCGTCGACCAAAAGAAACCAAAACCATCCCCCAGTCGAACCAACGTCGCGGAGTGTCTCCGCAGACACAATACCCAGAAAATGAACGAGACTCTCTTCGATGCCTTTGGATATGCACGCGGTTGGTATGGTGAACTGGTTCTCGAGGCGAAGCTAGGCCGATTGGTCTTCTTTAATCTTCCTCGGAACATTGTTAAACAGGATATCGAATGGCAACAATGGGATGAGTTGATGGCTTCCTCGGAAACCACCTTCAAAACAACATTTACCAAGATTCTTACGACTCAGCATTTCGACGTTGAGTTTCTAAGGGATCTCAAGCTTGGCGGAGGGGAGCGACTGTTCAACGAAGTACCGATTAGCCGGAGAGTAACGTACGAGTTTGAACTAGATCAGAAAAATGTGAAGAGGATTCTTTCTATGGACGGCGAAACATTCATGCCTACCCTTTATGGCGAGCTGAAGAATATCAGCGCAGTTAATATAGCTAATCCTCTTCGTTCATGGGATTTCCGTATTGATCTAATTGGTAAAAAGGTGTTGGATATCAACAACCATCCGTCCATTAAAGCAATCTTCGACAGTATAACATGCTCTGGTGAAAATGGACGTCCGGATCTTACTTTTACCCTTCACGCACCATGCTTATCAGTTCGACGAATTCTGGTGAAATGTGAAACGAGACACACAGTCATCCTCGAGCGACTGCAATGTGGGGTACCGATGCAGCTTGTAATGACTGAAGTACAAGAGCTTCATATCTCAAAAAACAAGAATATCGACAAGGAGTATCGAGCGTTTGCTAAGGCCAAAAATGACATGAGACGGGAGGCGAGGCTACATTGGACTTGTTCAGTAGTTCCTATCGAAGTCAATGCGTTACTGAAACAGAATTTGAAGTTGGAAGTTGGAGAGACTGCGAATTGGTCCGCAGAGGAAGTGCTCAGGTTACAGGAACAGGCGGGTGGAATGCTATTGCCAAGTATGGTGAATGTCCTCAGTCAGATCGTTTCTAAAATTGATGATGTGGGATCCACAAATATTGCGTTTGTTTAAAGTAATGATTACGGGCGTTGTTAACCTTGTTGGAGATAAATACCTTCCTTTCTGTCTATTTTTTTGCTGCGAGACTGTTTTCATTAAATAGCTGCAATATAGTGATCTTTATGATAAGCTTTGGAATAATATTTCTATATGAATAATTTCTATATGAATATCTACCTTTCAGTTTCTGGAGGTCTAGTATACGCTCGAATGCATCCTGATAGCTGGCCCGCGCAAGTGAATTATATTAGCCTTTTTAAGCTTCATGTCATGTTTAATTCCTTCATCAGCCATATGAAAATGATATCTGATCAAGACATACCATTTGTAAATATATTCCGCTCCAATGCAGTTAACAATTAGGTACTGAATGTACCTTAGATGGAATGTACGGATTTATTCGGTGTTAGGTGAGAGGAAATTCAGCTAGTATACCTTATTATAAAAGCACTATAGTTTTGATCCATATTCCAAAAATTTGCTCATAATCATCCTTATCATCTTAATGGATCATGCTGTCCAAATCACAATTCCAGTAAGACCACATTTCAATATCAAATATACTTTCCAACCTACTCTCTTTGTTAGTTGCAATTGAATAGAAGTTAATTCAAACCATTAATAAATTAAAATACTTCACTTATACTACCAGGGAGGTCAACCAGGTCTAATAGTAGTTGATATGGAAATATTTCAACTAACCTCAAATTATAGCACTATTATAATTAATATCCGCTCAGAATGTTTTGTAAGTAATCCAGTTTACACCCTGGCTCTATGGAGGTTAGTGGGATTTTACATGTTTAAGCAACTATCTTTTTAATGAGAAGATAGTGTTACTCCACTTACATGGTATATACCACTATATATATTCTATTTACACCGATAAAGATAGTTTTCTATACAAATATAGTACTATAGAACTGGAATATTCAGATAGCACTTTACTGTAATAATGAAGATTATATAGAGCATGGTAAAAAGATACAGTATTTACTGTAGATATTGTTACTACATAATTAAGAATTATATAAGTTCCGACCCATCTGCCATAGTGTCCTGTTGGCCAACAGGCAAATGGATTGGTTAAGCAGTAGATCTCTTGAGTGACCGGTTAACCTATTAGTGAACAGGAAGATTTGGTGTATCGGTCAACCTACGGGCAAAGTGGTCCACCAGTGTACCAAGTTCACAATGCTATTTTGTTCCACAAAATTGTTAGTATATACTCCAAGCAAACTGCTCAATCTATTCTTTCTCCTGCCCCTGCACATGCTGTCCCCTTCTCACTCTTGCTTTATTTTGTTCTTGAACTGTTGTATTGGTTCTTTTTTTGCACTCAGTCTGAGAGCTGACCCAGCTCGCTCTGCACCTGGGGTTCGATATACTAATGCAATTTGTATGTGGCAATATATTTCCACAATCATACTCATCAGCATGACCGTACACTAAACACTGAACTTGATTCTTCTTGCAGCAGCAGTGACCAGTGCATACAGCCTTGCAATTACAAGATACGGTTACTCAAGTGCGGGTTGATTTTGCCACTGCTGCTATGTGGAGTGTGATCTGCCAATATAAACATTTAGTTGAACTCCTGACAGACCTCATATGAAAAGCCTTTGTTAATCTGGGAGGAATCTGGAATGCCCATGGTAAACACTGGGGTGCTAGTGGAAGTCAAGAGAGTCATTATTGTAGGCAAGCAAATGTTTGGTGGAGTTAGAAGAAGAGGATAGTTTGGACACAGTGATGGAGAAGTAGAATAGACACAATAATGAAGAAGTAGGGTGATGTAGAAGTTTAATAGTTGAAAAAATAAGGTGCTTTATGGCACCTTTCTAACCTCCTTCTAGTCTCCTACTTGACATCTTGGTTAGTTGGAATATAAGTTGATCTATTCACTAAGCTGACAATTTGGCATATCGGTCGATCTGTTGGCTAACAGGAAAATTTGGTGTAAGGGTCAGAACATATATGTATTTTATTTGTCAGTTACCCTGCAATATAAATTGATTTGAAGACTCACTGTGGAGTATACATCAGTATGATAGAATTCAACAAATCTGTAACAATTAACATCTCTAATTGAAATGTAAATACCACTATTTAAGCTGCAGTCTACTTGCTGCATGTAGACTCAATTACTCCCACCAAACTCCAAGTTGATATCTAGTTGTAAGTGCCATTCTCAAAGCTGTAGTCAATATGCATCAAGTTTTCAACCAGATTCTCACCAGTGCCATTCATTCCTGATTCTAAGTTCCACTCTGCCTCTTCTATCTTTATCTCATCTTTCCTCTCTTTCTCCCTGTTCTTCTCTTCTACCATCTCCTCTACTACAATCACCTCCCGCTTCACCATATTGTTACAATTGATTTCTATATTCCAATATACCTAATTATTCCAATTGAGTTGTAGATGATGATTTCACTGGGTACAGCCTCAAGTAGGGGGAAATAAATACTCTGTATCAGTACATCCTTGCAGGAGATATCACCACTATTCTGACCGTAGAAGTTCTTAACATTCAAGTTTTGTACATTAATAGTTGAGATTGGTGGCTGGTTGATTAATAGTTTCTGCATTGGAGCTTTCTTTGTATTCTCTGAAAATTTCACTTCAATTTACTTTACCAACTTGGGCTGAAGTATTATTTAAACCATTTCATTAAGGATAAGGTGATTGAGAACTACATGTACTGAAATGTAAATCTTCTTCTTGCATCAATATGGGAAATAATTCCATGCATTTATTAAATAGGTTGATTTATTTATCTAATATTAATATGATGCTACATCTCATGAAACTTGATATACCACTGCTGTAATCTTAGTTGAAGTTGTATTCACACCTTAACTATGTTCCATTACAAAGACAATTGGGTTTATATGATAGAGTTTATGAAATCATAACAACTCTGTGTTAGGGGTTCTCCCTTAGCAGCAGTAATGGTACATGATGAATCATAGGAAATACATATTAGGTTCATAGCAACTGATGATGCATAACACCTATATGCAAAATGACACCATGCATGCCAGTCAGATGATCTTTGGCGGGATTACACTTGAGCCGCATGTCGGTTGATTAGGCAACCTCTGGAGGGTCCTAGCTGAGTCAGTTATGAAAACCCAATTATGTCATCATAGCCAGAGCATTAATTATAAATGCTAGCGGTGCACATAATTATCAACCGCACCTACTATACATTATCTAGTGGGACAACGCACAGTTAAGTTGCGAGTATGCAGAATTACGTATGCAGCAGATGGCAGGCAATATGCAAGTATGCCGAGCCTTCGAGCCTATCTCCACTGGAGTGGGAACATCTTGCGGTACTCCTCAGTCATTGAATAGTTGAGACCTATGCTTGCAGTGTCTCAGGGATTTATGACATAGCCGGATGATAATTGGCCTGGAGCGAACTTGCTCATTGGTTTGAGACCATATGCATCGCAATCTCAAGGTGGTGTTATAGTCTACCTTGATGGAGTATCAGGTGGTTGCTGATCCAATCTCTAAGTCAATTGCCCAATACTCAGATTATGGTGAGGCATTAATATGATTGCGATAAGCACTGATAAGACTGTGTCGTTAGATTGTCCAACTACCAAACAAATGGAATGCGAGATGTCGATGTTGAAGTGATGAGCTGTCACCAATGTGCATTTGATATCTTGCTTGAGGATGGCCCTAGCCGGGAGCATACAGCTTTAAAACCACTCATGCAGAAACATAATAACCATTGGGAACTCGTGGTGTATTAATGAGGCAATTAGTAAAAGCCTTAGAGATAAACTATCAAACAATCATGATGTCATAGCAAGAATTCTGATGGAGTCCCATCCTGTGAACTTGACTATAAAAAGCTCACATCACTCCAGTGATGAAGAGAACCAAGCTCTAGCAGCAATCCACAGTCAGACATTTGCAGCAAAGAACACCATACAATATTATTCAGAATTCTGTTCACCATTACTTCTATTACTACTGTGACTCCTGTTTGATGTCTACCTCCACTGGAACATACCAATATGTTCAAGTGTAACAACCTTGTATGACTACCTATCGATCATCAGTACCAAAAACAGGATCAACCCACACACGGTCAAAAATTTTGGAGACCTATATGTTTATTACCAAGAACACAGACAATGACACCTAACAGCATTGGTGCTCCACCTCACAGATCTGTCTTGTATCAAGTATGAAGTCTGGAGGTACATTACAATGGAGCTTGCGCTGGGAGAAGCATTTGAAGATTTTGGTAATCCACTTAATCAATCTTCTGACAATTGCGGGTACTAGTTTGTGCTTAGATGCGATTTCAAGAGGTTGAGTCGTGGGATAGGAAGAGGGAAAAAGAATAGAGCAATTGGTGACTAGGCGGCTGGACATAATCTAACAAATGTTGTATTGATTATTGTGATTAAGCACCCCCATAACACTCTGTAAGGATATATTGCAAACTGTAATGTATCAAATCATTTAGAGTTAGCAGTATTGGCTTTTATGTCCAACCTTTGATACGTTACTTGCTAAGTTGGCAAATTTGTCAAAAGATATAAATATTCTCGAAAAGTACAATCGTTTATACAAGAAACTAGTTAAATTGATACTAAATACCATATTAACAATATTCAACTAATTAAATACAATTAATCCAGCTCAAGTACTTTGGTATGATTGAAGAAATGCAATATATGTTTGTAATATCAGAAGCTATAGATATGAATGTAGAATTTATTATAATTTTTAATATAATACAAGTGAAATAAGCTTTTGGTACAATTACATTCCCTTTTAATCAAATGTTATCTCATGCTATTTCAGCTACTGTTCCTCACTAATACTACTGGTAGGCAGTCTATAAGTATACAGTTTAATGAGTTTCTACACTCTCTGGAGATTGATATTCTCCATTTCTGAACTCTAGTTTTGACTTCCTCCTGTCTATATCTTTTCAGCCACCAATATTTCACTACCTTGTTAATCTCTGATTCAGATCATACTAGTAGATCAGAATACAGGCACTTTTCCACATTGTGGCATGTCATTTCAAGTCCTGCTGTATGTCTAAGATTCCATGGTATATATACAGTTCAATAGCTAGGAAGCTTTGAAGTGTGTAATAATGAGTAATAGATTGCATATACTATCTAGCATGGTGGGGACAATGCAAACTGTGACAAAGTAGAAGATAATGAATGGAGACTTTAGATATTGCTGAGATGAACCATTAAGCATATACTAATATAAACCACACAGGCCTAAAGAAATATTAAACAAACATATTTTGTTTCAACAAAAACAGCTGTTAGTCTTCATTTGACAAATGTGCAGATGCTAATTAGCTGGGTGTTAAAGATAATGGGATGTATATAGTTGTAACTGTAATACCTTATATCATTATTTTTGTTCAAATTGTTTTCAAACTGTCAACTTGAATAGCGTAACTATAGCAATTACCATTTGTACTAGAATATACTCAGAAGATATAGCTTGGAATAGTAGCCATCACTTTCTGAGTACATGATACAGATCTTTTGATCAGTTTCTGTATTTAAGCAATATTTGGGTTGTAAACTCAACATAGACAGAAAAGGCAGAATAATTGAAAAGTTTTAAACATATAATTCAAGTACAGAATACAAGTACAGAGGTGGAGTACTGAATGGGAATGCAAATGGACATTACAGTTTCAAGAATACTGTGCGGCTGAATGTTTATGATATGTATATAAGGTTAGATACATTACTGTGCATTACACCTGAATGGTTTCTTGGAATATAATGAAATTCAAAAGTAAATTTACACAATTTGAATTCTAATGCATACTGTTTAAAGTTTGCTGCTAACAATGAAATATAAATACTGAAAACAGTACAAGTTCAAGAAAAGATCTGTAATACAATACCCACCATATTAATGACAACAGAATCTATCTGAAATACATCAAGAATGTAATATAAAATTGTATTGCTAATTAGACGGAGTTACAAACATTTGTCAGTTAAGTTCAAACCTTCAATCACCCAATTAATGACAGCAAAACAATCCATATTGCCCAGACAGCTATATATGACTGAAAACAGTATAGAAATTATGTATAACAATTGCAATAGCCATCCAAATCAAAAATGTAATGAACTCGTTATACTAAGAAACTAAGGTGTTTGTTAATAATATGTTAAGGTGTGGACAATACTGCGTCACAATCAATTGATTAAATTTCTACTCTATTTATAGACTACTCTACTGTTATAGTGGCATCTAAGAAAGACTCATAATATCTCTTACGATAGAATAATCTCAGAGCAATATCTCAATCAGCTCTATCTCAATGGTCTCTGACTGCTTTACCTCTCAGTCCATCACCTCAAACTCTATCACCATAGTCTACATCAACTCTGACAACCATATTGCTATGTTACTTTACTGGTGCCACTTTCACTAAAAGTACTATTCATATTACCCCTTCTCACCACCAATTGAGTATTCTTGGACAATCTATACAACTTACTAGATACTATTTACTCCACTTCACTGACTACTCCATTGACTTCAAAATGTGGCAATATCATGTACTGATTAATGGCAATGAGTTTTTCATGCTTAATCAAAGTGGGGTAAGTTTGAACTGGCAGCAGAGGTGAATGTATGTCATCTGGGACATATTTGTCATGTAATGAATCATGCTGATCATTGTGACAAAGTTTTGACAATGATACACATCCAACAGTAAGTATTTGGCAATAGAGTTATTATCAACCAGCTAAGTAGTTGTTGAAGAATCAAATTGATTGTTATGACTGGGCAGCTATTGATACCCTCTGACGATCCCAAATAGTATAACATCAATTAGTTACTATATCTTACTTCATAGTACAGGTGTTGGATATATTTGTTGGATTAAAAGTGCAATACAGTGAAGAATATATGTATAAGATGGTGAGAAACATTGTGGGATTCATTTAGGTTAAAATGAACACCCAGAATGGATAATGTGAGGTGGTTGTGGCAGCAATATATTGAAAGGAGTTGGTTTTCAGTTTCTGCTTCTTGTCAGTTTGAGGTACAGTAATAATTGTAACTATAGTCTTTGATATTTTGCTAGAGGATCTCATATCACTGATACTGGAATACTAGAAACCAATTATATAGAGACTTATAATGCTTTCATTGGAGTTAGAGTTGTAAGAGGTTTCAGAGTTTCAATCACCAATTGATGGGAATACCATTGGATACCAATTCGTCTGTACTTATGTATGATTGTAGCAATTCAAAGAATTACCCCAGCTATTCTCAAATACACCTTGTATTGTACACAGTCTGAATTGCCATACTTTTCCATATGCTGAAACTGTGGAAAAATCCTTGTAGTTAAGAGATTGATAAAGAGGATACCATACAATAAAGCTGTTGACTCAGCTGGGATTATATTGTAATTCACAAATATTATTAAGATTGATTATATATATTGAGACATAAATTAATAGGTGAATCAATAGAGGTGGAAGGTACTATTTATATGGTTGGGTTCGTCTGGAGAAACAGGTAGTGTGGTTTATGGCATTGGATTAAAATAATTGGGTGATGTGAGAACTCAGTTAGAGCTAAAGATGAACTGCAAAATTGAATATAGCACTTGAAATTATTGCAATGTAAGTAATATAAAAAAGTAATAGAGGATATAGACTATTGTTAGAGGAAAGAAAGTAGCAATATGGTGTAGCAAGAAATGGAATAATTGATGGAAGAGTGTAAGTAGCAGTGGTGTAAAATACAGAAATTACTCTGTATTGATTATAATTATTACTGGTACTACTTTCTGAACAATCTAAACTTACCCCACCATACAATAGGATACTTGGAGTACTAATTGAACAGTTTCAGTAATTGGGTATGGAGTTATCCTGCCTCCCTTGAATCAATCTATCAAAAGCAGTTATCTTAGTCACTGATTACATCAAAGTCTAATCAAGATCCAGCAGAATATCTATATTGAATACTAATAGTTGATGGGTCCTGCCAGGTTGGAAGTAAAGTGTTACTAGATTCTGCCACAGTGAATATTGTATGGTAGATACAACTTTTTAAATATTTGAAAACCAATTTTGGTGAAGACATAGACTTTAAATTAATGGAACATTACTTGCACAGAATAATATTGCATGCTTTCTGCCATATTTGACTTCATCTATTGCAAACGATGGGAAATGACAACTCAACTTACACTCTATAGATACAATAGACCACTACAGTTGAAAAGTTGAGAAATAACGTCCTATTTGTTATTGACAATGAAAGATTAAATTCAATCGCTTAAAGGTATTGATCTGTATACCTGAAGTTAATTTGATCATAGTTGTCAGTGCATGAACCTACTTCAATGAACTCAATTGTGCACTTACAACTAAGTACTGGTGCAGTAACTTTGCCATATAGTTGCTCAACTTTCCTCAGTTTAATAGTACCAATTTCAGTCAAATACTAACTCTAACTGCATTCTGGTTAGTAGCTCTCTCTACACTTTTGTTTTTTGTGGATGCTACTTTCCAAATATCTCACTAGATATAATATAATGAAAGTTTGCTGTATAATTCACTTATTATTTGTACTCTGTATACTTCACATTATACAAGATCCATATTTGGCAAAACAAATGTTTTCACCCGAAGTATCTACTGTATCAAGCTCAATTTGCATTGTGATATTGGCAATTACAAATTTCCATTAATATGCAGTGATGTACCAATGATTAAAGTTGTAGTTACCAGGCTATTTACATTGTTGTTGAACATTTGAATCCATTTCATTAGTCTATCAAGTCAGCCCAGTATCACTAGATATTTTAAGTGAATCTAAATTGTGTACCAATTTCAATCCTCAATGTGATCTTTAAATACCAATCTGAATTTGGATTCAAACTGAAACCCAAACCCAAACCAAACCTTAAACTACAATCCAAATGGCAATGTGAACTCAATTGTGAATCAAAATATCAATCTACATTCCAACCCAAATACCAACTCACATGCCAGCCCAAATGCCAATCTAAATGCAAATTCAAATGCCAACTCCAATGCAAATACAAATACAAATTCAAATAGAAACTCAAATGTGAAATGTAATGTTGGGCAGAATGTATACCTAGATATAAATCCGAATGTAAACCAAAACTTAAACCCAAATGTAAACTTACACACAAACCTGAATATACAACTGGACTTACAATTGAATGGAAAGTTCAATGTAAAGCACAACTAAATATACAACGTTAGCCAACATAATACAATAATGATGGTGGGTTTAATTTGTATAGATGTTTGGGAGGGATGTATACTGTATACAATACTGTTTGTATAATTCTTCAATTGCTATGGTAACCCCCCTGTGGTACCAATTGTAGGATATTAATTTATTCAAATTCCAATATGAATAAACTAGTAGTGTTTATAATTTACTCCTTTATATTAGATTTTTGCAGATACATTGTGTATGTAGTTCTATTTTAAGTGTCTGTTTAAATAATGTAGTTACCAAACTATATATTCTATATACATTCTACAGTATCATTGTATTAATGTTCACCTATGTGAGATTATTGTTATTGCATTTTCTTTGAATTTCAATACTATATTTGTAGTAATCAACACACTCTTTCCAACTGGACTGGACTAGTCATCCACCATATGGAATTTCATAGTATAGTAAGTGAAACAGATATTGCTGTTAATAATATATTATTTATTTGTAAATATTGACAATATAGACAGCTTAGAAATAATTTGTACTGCTTGCACTAAGTTTTCATTGCCAAATTACTGTGTATCATTCTCCTCAAGTTGGCTTTAACACCAGTACCAGTTGCATTATAGTCTCTGGAATACTACTATAAGTATGCTCTGTTACTTTGATATATACCAGCCAAATTGTATTCTTATGTGGAGTATGGATAGCTCACAGTATGAATATATCTACCATACATTATAGTACACACCCTTGCGGAGTCTTGGATAAAGCATCTTTTCCTCCTGATGAGGTGAAGTGCATATTGACATCCAGATGTGCAGTACTGGCCCAGAATACAATCTATTGTCGATAGAGTTTCTGAGTTTTGGTAAAATGTAATTATATTGTATACAATGTGATTCAACTTTCTATGTATGCCAAATTACAATAGCATTACTCAGGATTGATGAACATTGATCTTGTTGGAGAGTACAAAGTGAAGAGTGGCATCATTTAAACTATTTTGAATACAATTATCATTGAGTATACCATGTTGGTATTTACTATGTATGAGCTTGGTATTGGCAATCTGATATTTGGGGAAGATAAACTTTCATTGGTGGCAACTTCTTATCTAGGTTATAGTGAATACTATTGCAGCCTTGTTATACTCTCAGATAGTGTGATTTTGGATTGTTTTGGTGAACAGATTATTCTAAAGCAAAGTTGATTATGTGCATATACTAATTACCTGGCGTGTTGGATGAAGTTGTTCAGTCCATGATCTGCTAATTAAATAAGATTTGAACGAAATGTGTTTGAGATGATCAAAGTAATCGATACCAGTGTATTTGGTTTTTTGAAATGCTATATACAATGGATTATGAAGTAGTGCACATTACTACCTAGTTCGATATAATATACTATTTGCAGTTGAGTATTGCCTTTTGAGAATTAGTTATACGCTGCCACCAGCTAGCAGACATATTGATTATCTCCATCACTGGGATATGTCATTCTTTACAAAATTCCATTTCTCTCTATTTTTCGTCCTTAGAAACACATTAGATTGCTCAAATCACCAGAATGACAAGGTTAGATTTATACAGATGAGGCAGAGGATTACGGATGAGATATTGATAGCTGGCATGGTGGAAGTTAGAATGATACTGGAATGATTATTTTATGCAAGTTTGAATACTTGTGTTAGAACGGGTCTAGAGTATGTCCAACTAGTCTGCAGTAGAATTGATTAGTACTGGACTGTTGCAATGGGTTTTACTGCAATATATACCAAGACTGGATTGTTGTATTTGAACAAATTATGCCACCAACAATCTACCCCTGCAAGTCTAGAACTTTGATACCCATTATGTTTGTGAGTTATCATCACAATATGTCATGATTGACATGTAAGATTTTGGGTGTTATGTATTGATTCACCTCCAAGTTTCAAATTTATGATATCCACTAGATCTATATGGATATTACGAAATCCCTGTGATTGAAAATCGGAGTTTCAATGTAATACACTGCACAATTATACATACCGATGTGATCCTAATCTAAGACTAATATACTAAGGTGTTCATATATAAATTTATTTTTAATGGATTATAATTTTGGTGGACAATACTAAATTACCATTTTCTAGCTTGAAGATTAACTTGTGATATAGGTGCTGCCAAACCTTCCTTGTATCTTATCGCGTTTCTAGTTGCTTCTGAATGATCTCATTTAGTTGTTCCATGGTTAAATGGGTAAATAAGCTTCTATTTCTTTTCATCTATAATACATTGGAATGTTCAACATTGAATAAACAAGTATTTCAATATAGTAATAGGTCTGGGATAAAAGCAATTTAACTCTTATTTTGTAATTGTAGATGGTTACATCAAGCTATGTTACCTGGGGACTCTTCCCTGTCAGTTGCAAGTAGCATGTTAACATACATGCTCTTCTTTCTTATCTTTCCAACTGCAGTTCTGTATGTATTTTAATATATCACTATATAGCATTGCCACATCATTCTACACTATTTTAATACTTAAATAACAGGCAGTTCTTCAATGTTACTAAAAATTCTACAATAGTCTACTACCTGTAATACTGTGGATAAGATATTTCAAATTGTTTTGTTACAGGTTAACCACAGTATACACTTTGTGAAGAGACTTTGACATTTACTTTTCCTCCAACTTGTTGAAGGTACTGAATGTTGACAGACTTACCTATTTCCGAAATTACTTTAAGGATGATGTCATTTGCATCAGCACACTCTGGGATTTATCATCATACTCCTCAAGTCTGACATATAATTATTCTCATCATCTGCATCATGTTCATTACTGCACAGTTTCAGTACTGTGGTGAAGTGTAGAGTACTTTCCACTTTGTTATTTCTTGGAACTAATGCTGGCTGCAATTATAGTATTCAAAGGCGTATCAGGGGTCTTACTGGTTCAGTGAATGAAGGTTCTGGTGAAGCAACAATGGAGAATATCAGCTGAAGAATTGAATTGATTCATTGTGAGATTGGTTGTTGTGGAGAGGAACCAGATCAAAATTGACCTTGTTTTGAGAATTGTTATGGGGGAAAAATTTCAGGTTTACCACGACTGCCTGTGGAGAATTCATATCCTTTCCACTATGGAGCATTATCACACAATTCTTACTTGGTATCAGTGTTTGATTGTCATATTGCTGTCACATTGTGTCAGCTTGAGACAAAAAACTAGAAATTGCCTGGAAACAATTGCTATAAAAGAGGAACACTATAAAGATCATTATAAACAAATATTGATGCAGTTTCGATATTTGTAAAAATCAGAGATTTTGTTGAGCAAATCAGAGGTAGTCCTTACCTTTAGTTCAATACAGGTATCTTTGTTTTCTGTATCTGGGTATACACTATGGTATTTTAATCTAATGTACAATCATAAGCCACAGATAAGGTCAACAATTATCAATATCAATCTCTCTTTACTTGTGAGATGCTTGGATCAACAAACTAGGATGTTCAATGGGTTTGAACAAGTAAACCACTGTTGAGTCTGTACACAAACAGCTCAAAATATGATCTGATAGTGTTTGGAAACCATCAAGAACAATATCTAGTTAAATAGATGTAAGAAATGCAGATATTGTGTATAAAATATGTGTCAATGATGTGGATACTTGTGTACATTATAGGCTGGTATGTGGAGCCGTTGTATTGTTTGCATCTATTTGAATCCTTGTATATGTTTGGTTGTCTTCTCAGAATGTATGAACTAGTGAAGAATAGTTGCTGAGTGTACATGTTGCAATCTAATTAGTTTTCAATGATTACAGATCAGATATTCAGCCAAATTGAAACTGATTTATTTATTATATTAATATGATTTATCTCGATTATTTGATGGTCAAGACTTGTACATTGGAATAACAGACTACACCATATACTGACGTCGTGTATAGAAGGTCCAATATGTCACATTGCTTCACCATTTAAAGATTAGTAGATAAATATAGTTGGTACAGTTGGCAAAGGAAAGCTGTTCTTCTGTTGTAACAATTGTGAGTGGAAGATATATGGGTTAAGATATATATTCTGGTTTATAAAGCAAACTGATCACAAGGTTAGTTGATAATACCACTTGGGTATATTACTTTCAGTTCTATGAACCTGTATAAATAATCCCTAGATCTAATTATGTATACTGTCGACCAAATATCTGCCAGTTCTTCAGGAGTGAAGTATACATTACCCCCTGAACTAGCATTGCAATCAATTAGAATTAGTATAATCACCATTGACTCTCCGTTGCATATAGCCAATACTTGGCTAAAACTACTTATATTCTGTATGTGCCAAAAGAAATCAATCAATAACAAACAGACTTGAGGATTCCTGAAAGCAAAATCACCCAATATAAATACAGAGATTGATATTACCTGCTGCGATTGTACTATCAGCAGGTTTAAATTTCCCCAACCTATTGTTATTGAACTCCATAAGGTGTACCTGCATGGTAGTAACTGTAGTAGATAGGTAACAATTATCCCATGGATTTGTATCTGATACATTACAATCTGATAATTGTCAGTATAAAGAACAAATGGAAACCCTGACATCTGATATGGCACGTACTACAGGCTCAATATGTTCAAGATATCAGTCATATTGACGACGTACATATTTCTGGATAATACTCTGCTGAAACGCCACTGCATTATTTGACAAGCATCACAAGTACTTTGAACAATGGAATATAGAATGTCCATTTTGGTCTGCCTATCACTTTCAACAGACTGAATAGTTTACCTAGCAAATCAGGATGTTTGTAAATTATTATCTGAAATGTAAACTGCAACTTTGAGTTCAAATTATTACAATATGCAAATACCCTGTGCAACCTGAACGCAAACTGCTACTTCAAATTCGAATAGGATAGTCGACCAGTAGGGAAGGTATATATGTTCGAAATGGTATCATACAGTGACAAATTTGACCAATTTCCATTCCTATCAGATGATTTCGCACTTGCAGTATTCTGCAACCATCAACTGAATTGCCTTACTGAGTGTCACTGTCAATTGAGATTCAGCTAAATGTGAAATGAGATTTGGTAGTGGGATATACCAGATTAACTACCTGACTGGGCAGCAGTTGTACAAGTTACTGATAGATACCACAACAACCCTGACATGAATGGTTTGGAAGAAGTGTATAGAGGGTCTCTCAATCGAATACATGGTCCTATTCAAAATGATGTCAGCTAGAAACAGGTGAAATGTACCTGGGTTTTTATTCGACTGGTTCTTTGTTTTCTAAAGGAGATTTTTAATACTCGCACACACTACTATAACCATCTTGCAATTGCACTGTTTGTGTAACAAATATTTGTTAATACTGCTCTAGAATACAAATGGAATTGTACTGATAGATTCCATGGAAAATATTACCCACAATTGGCTGTCTGGATAGCAATTATCCCAATCAAGTCATGATTGCTTATATCTCACAAGGCTACTTGCGAATGTAATATATTTCTCACTATGTTTCAATGAAGTATCCAACTCTTAAACTATTCAATAACCCAAGACCTCAGGCTATTGGTGCAGGGCTACTGGAGGAAATTACTGTTGATGGTTTGCACAGTTGAGTTAATTACCTAATAGGCAATCTGTAAAGGAAATATTTTCTCTCTAAATTCTATCAGGGATAGCTGTCTATGAAATTGCATTTGCAGTAATTGAGATTTGTCAAGAGTGTATGGAATAGGCTACTTACATACCTGATAGCCAGAAATATCAGATATCAATTTGTTAATTGATTCACATCAATAATACATTATCCAGACCTTAGACAATGCTGTAATCAATTTGGCAGATTCAAATCCTTGACCAGGTAGTGAATAGAGTTCCAGGGAATAGGCAGTTTGCTGGTAGAAAATTGCACAGTTAATGTTGCCTGTACGAAGCATGACCAGGAAAGTGCAGCAGAACCAGCCAGTGATCAGATACAAGTAGAAGCTGTGCAGGTATTGTTTGAATTCCCTCAAGTTGTAAACCAACCAGATTATTCCAATTGATTCTGCAAACTAAATGATGACACTCTCAAGTGATTCAATGCAAAGAAGAACAATTTTAAAGAACAGAAATATTAGAAGTCTGCTGAGACAAAAGTTGTTTATCAGTTTGCGATAAGATTCCAACAGGTATTGAAACAAATAATTCTTAAATTTCATGCTGCAATGGAAGTTCTTGCATATTCGATGGAAAAAATAACTGCAATAACATTCAGGAAATTTCAGATGCACCTGGATTGAGTCTATATAGTAGCTGCTAAATAGTAAGATATTAATTGATAGAAGGCAACAGAGAAATTAGAGTGAGAAATACACCAAGCATTATTAATTAAATGCTAACTTATCATTACAGTATTCCTGTATCATACATAATATCCAAAGCTGGCACTCAAGATTAGGGTAATCGAACGCAGAAGTATTATTACCCACCAAATTGTTGGTATGCAATCTATCACAGCAGGAAAAACTACCAGGGTGATTAATATAAACCCTTACAAGTATGTGAAGTTTTGCACATTGTAATCCCATGCTGCAACTGAATCCACAATTTGGTGTATTACTAATTAGTACTGTATAATATACAATCTGTAGAGAAAGATTTACAGTATCACTTTCAATAGGTAGAAGTAATTGAAGTTGGAATAATTGATTCTTTTCATCAAGTGTAATACTTGGTTGTAATGAATTATTATCCAGGAGCTTCAAATAGTATTGATACAAATCTTAATACAATTTGCATATCCAGTATAGTATCCAATAAGTTTTACTCCTGAGTGAATGTTGCAAATGCATTGTGCTCATGTTTTCGCGATCAATATATCTGAATAGCTATATAATGACTGTGTAAAAGAGTTATATTGTTCTATTAATAGAGTCTGTTATGTCTAATATATACCCAGAGTCTATCAATTACATCTCTAGCATTATCAGAAAGAGTAATTCTCCCACCATGAATCCACATAGCTATAATATTTGAAAAAAAACACGTTCTGCATAGTCTGTAGACCGAGTAATTCTTATCACTCAGAGATTCCATATAAGTCTACAAATTGCCCAAAATGGAATAGTTATTAAATTAGCGAATTCAAATGAACTGGAGATAGAAGTTACTGAATTGGTATGTTTTGAAAATCAGAATATCCACATGGACTATATATTTCTTGAACTGAACAATAGAGTATTATACCTTATGAACTCGATCAGAGCTCTATTTCAGTGATATTGCTCAGAGTTGCCTACAAGTTTCAATTTACCAATTACAATGAAGAGTTTATACATAAAGACAGTGAAGAGAATAGTCTTGATAACACTATTCAAGAAGAACTTTCCTCTTTCCAGTATCAGACATATGCAGTACATAACTGAATTACATTCTCAAATTCTAACAGTACCTGCCAGTCAGAAAAACTTCATCCACAAGGCATTCAAGAAAACTCAATGATGGGTATTGTATTCTCAAGTATACAAATATTCAGTAGTGATTTTTACATTCTCATAATCCACTGAGGAGAGATGATTACTTATGTAATGGTATCTGAGTTATTGAACTGACCAATATTATGTGATTTGTATCCATTGGAGCAGTAGTTGGACCAGTGCAGTTAGTACAGGAGAATGCTATATCAGATGAGCATGTTATCATATAACATATAGGTGATTTGCTGAAGTGATGTATGTATATATTTGGATATTAATGAGAATGCCTGATTCTATTTTTGTATAAGATAGCTTATGGAATTGCATAGTTTGAGAAAGTTTGTATAATATCACTTACACAGGGTACAAAACCAGAATCTAGAAGTATCAGCAATGTCTGAGATATAAGAGTAGCATCTTCCATTCAGGCAGAAATGTATACATCTAGTGTTAGCGACAGGGCCAGGTAACATACCAGCGGTCTGGGTTGGAACCGGAAAAACAATTTTGTCCGGTTCCAGACCTGTCTGGAATCCTGACCCACCGCTTTTTGGTGGTCCAAACCCGGACCAGTACATGTCAACCCGCAGGTTTCGCCAGGTGTGGCTAGACCCATTAGGTCCAATCTCCAGTTCTGCATTTCGGGTTGATCTATATATGGTCACATGCAGATATCCAACTGTTAATCATAAAATACTCACAATGGTATGTCATTGTTCTTCTTGGATGTACTGGCAGCCTTAATAATCAAATAATGGAGAGACACACTCCCTGCCCCATCCTGGAAATGAGCGTCAAAGGAGCATCAACGATTTGTGGTCTTGCAACTTGGGTAATATGAGTGGCGATTGGTTGCGGATAGTCATAAATGAGGTATTTGCCTCCTTTAAGGGCAAAAAAGGAAGTGACACGCTCCCTGCCCCATCTTGAAAATGAGTGTCAACTGAGCATTAACAATTTGATGTCTCGCATCATGGGTAATCTAGGTGGCGCATGATCGCAGACCTCTGTTTAAGAGCAATTGGTAGCCTTACTAGGCAGATAAGCAAGCGACATTCCCATGACAGCCTCCTGGACAGTAACAACTTATTTCATTTAGAATGCTGCAAGTAAGCGTTAATGAGCATTTTAGCCTAGAGATATCGTCGAAACATCCTATATAGTCAATGACCGACACATCACGCATTAATTACCCATGATGCAAGGCCAACAATTGTTGACACTCCAGTGATGCCCATTTTCATGATGGATCAGGGAACGTGTCACAATCTCTTTTCTGTATCAAGGTAGCCAATACTTTGAAAATGTATAGTAACAACCAAATCACATTTGAATTACCTGTCTTACAAGACCAAAATTTGTTGACTCTCTGTTGACACTCATTTTCAGAATGGGGCAGGGAGTGTGTGGCTTGCTCTGTTGCCTATAATGCCAGCCAATACCGCATTTATGAATGGCCACAACCAATCACCACGCAGATTACCAATGATGCAACACCAACAATCGTTGACACTCTGTTGACGCTCATTTTGCCATGGGTGTATCCACAATATGTTGTGATTTAGTTTGGCATGGTATATCATTAATGGTGTTTTCACAGCCTTTGTACCATCTTCATGTACTTTCTCCTTTATCACTACATTGTTCTTGAACAATACATATAAATATATCCTTTGAAATATACTTTAAAGTGTTCACGAATTGTAGATAATAATACACTCAACTATCCTGTTCCATTCCATCAATGCTTGTCTTCACAGTCAGGTTGGCTCAATAGGCTGCTGTCGTCTGCGAAGTGGATGTCTGCTGCATTACCACGTGGCTGATAGTGTACTAACCAGTGGATGTTCCTTCATCAGTCAGCAACACTGGATGGAAATCTTTATCACACTTGCGATCTTTGGCATCTGCATCAAGATTGAAATATTCAGCACTGCGAACAGGAGTTGGTAAAAATACATATCCGGGTGGTACACTTTCGATTTCGGATGCGTGAGCACCCGCATTGACACCGGGTGGTACAAGTGGCGTTTCGCGCGAATGTGGTATTGGTTCTGCTGTCGGCTGTCTGAGCTGCTCAGTTAGAGGCGCACCCGTGCCTTTGCGCTTCCAGCATGAATGGGGATTCAGTGCTGCGCCATTTTGGCAAGAAAGGCAGCCATCTGTTTGATTTTGCCGAAGCATAGCCGTGTGTCTTTCCATGGCTGTCTTCAAATATTTATGCCCAAGAAACCCATCTCTCCACTTCTACTCTTCTCGGAATTCGTGCTAAGGTTGCTTGATCAAGTATTGTGTTTCCGCTAATGCGGCACCCGAAATCCCTCCTTTGGCCATTGCGGCAATCGTCGAGGCAAAGTACATGTCAGACTGTTCCAGCTGCACCCGATCTCATTGCCTTGCCATTGTTGCAGGCATGTTGGATATCTATAAGGAATTAGTTGCTGCATGGACATATCAGATTCGGCTATTAACTCTGCCATAACCGCTTTCAGACTATCCTGAAAGGTGGTTAAAGCCTGTTTCACCCACTCTCGGGGATGCTTATCACTAAGTTCTTCTGCAAATATCACAGGGCTGAAATCAGCATGACTTTCAATTTCGCAGACCGTGCTGCCCAATGCCTCGGCCCAACATGGAGGTTACCCACAATGGGTGGGTATCAATTGGTTATGCAGCTCTCTACGTATACCAACTGAATGTTATATTGTTAGTTGCGGGCTGTTTACCTTGATTCAGCTATATTCACATTTGATCGCATGCTGCTTCTTATTAATGCTGAATCCGGTCTTACAAACAATTGGTAGCCGTACATCCAAGGTCATAATTTCCGTGGCTGCATTCGCAGTGTTGTGGTGGACAAAGTGATGGCTGTGATGTAGTTGGGTCTCAGCAGGTGGCATATTGGTTGAAGTGACCATCGTTTTGCTTGTTTCAGATCCACTTGCACCTCGCAGAGGCATTTGTGGAGACATGATTTGCTGGTGTGGAAGTGAAGAGATGATGATAACGAAAAGAAGTGGGAAGTCCTGAGGAATATATAGTAGTGCTTCAAGTCAAAATGGAATGCGTAACAGTCAACTTTCACATTCTACACAAGATCAATCCTGCTGTGTACAGCTGCAGGTTGCACAGGTTTCCAACCATCCTGCAATGTGCACCAAGTCGGTCCAATGTTGTGTGTTTGTGTATAGGGATACATCGAGGTGAATGACCGCCGAAATCTCGTGTTTGTGGGATATACACAGCACATTCTCCGCCAGAGAGGATGTCAACAGATGTCTGTCTCAGGTTATCCCCAGGATTTGACATGAAACAGATGCTATACATCATGTAATGATGAAAGGTTAGCATTGCTACTCCCAATGTAGAGACGGTCAATATGCTGATTTTGCTTTGTTCAGGTCGATTATGAGTACCAACCTCGACATAAAAGAGGCAGCTTGCCTCCATGTGCTGCATATCTTGTAACATCCAACATCTCGCCCATCAACAAAGTCAACACACAATACAATGGTCAATACTCCGAATAAGAACCTTTCACCACCACCGGCAGGCAAATATTGCAAATTGACAAAGCGCTCCATACAGCAACATCATCACTCGAAAGAAGGCAAGAGCAGCTTGGAAGCAGATCGGGTCCGAGCCCTTGGAGCATTGTGCAGCTTGCGATTGAAAAGAAGCTTGCGGCGGGGAAATGACAAGAAACGCATTTTGTAAGCAATGCAGAGAAGGAGAATTGGATCGAGGATGATGTGGATAGGGAGACTACTGAGGTAAGAATCCGAGTCGAAGAAGCAGAGACAGCAATCCAGCAGGAGCAGGATAATATAAGCAATGCTGAAAAGGCGGAATTAACATCCACCAAGCCCGAAACAACATTTGAGGACATGTCAAACGCCATTGGAGATAGTTTGAGCGATCTTGCATCTTCCAACAACGGGGAGGACTGGGAAGACGAGGATAATGATGAAGGAGATCCTGAGCTGGGGAAGCTGAGTGGAAATGATGAACCCCGCTGGGTGATGGGAACAATCTCCGAAACGGTTGAGCATAGCATGGAGTGTTTTCGGCAGAAGCAGATGAAGCTTGACAAATTGACCCGACAGGGCTGGGGAGACGTGGCTGACTACATCTGTCCAAGAGGTAAGATGTACGGGATCACATAGCTGGAGGTGCCGGATGTCGGTCAACCACCAACGGAACACGATGCAGCATCATCTGCATTGTCGACATTTGTTGGGAGTATGGTGACTGTTGATAGCATCCCCAGAAATTCGGAAATGCCACAAGTGACTTCTCAACCAGGGAGTAGTCAGATGAGGCTAGGTTCATGGAAACCCCATACACACAAACGCATTCCTGTGCTCCCGTCTGACACAGCGCCCGATTCATCAATGATTAAAATATCACAGCTTGTTGAACCTGGAAGTCCTTACCGCTGCATATTGTGTTCCAACTTGGGTACCATATGGAAATCGGATTCGGACGAAGAAATGGTGACGGCTCCTGGGTCGCCCAAGGAGTGAATGAGTAAATTGAAATATTTGATGATATACCTCTTCGAAAGGCAATATGTGTACTTAACTTGCTTCATGTCAGCTTTTCCTTGATATCAGTGACCACATTGTGAGATATGATAAATCATCAGTGCATGTGCAAGGGTTGGATGTGTCATGCCAATATTCCAGACTCCAAATTGCATTGACAGATGACCAAGGAACCAGATAATGTCCTGCCGGTTACTGTTAATTCAGAAAAGTATAACTAAATTAGAGACGAAACTGAATAAGAAAATTGAAGTCTCTCTCGTCATACAACTAATGGATGCAGCGGTGAAAGCAAAACGTGCATCGGGATCAATGATGGCTGTCATGCTGCATTGGTCCATGCATCGAACCGCAAAACTCTCCACACATACCTGGTGCACCTGGTGCAGATTATGAACATTGCTTATGGTAGGTCATGGAAATCATGGAGAATGAGCTGCATGAGGCAAGGTGAGAAAGGCGGGCTTAATATATCAAAATCTAGTGTATGGATCTACATGCAGTTGATTGCTGGCTGAAAGTGCTGTAACATGATAGACCAACGTCCTGTATCACCCAGATAACTTGTCTAGTGGTGGATCAGAAATTGAGAAGCTTGAAAGCTTTTGGATGCAAATGTTTATACATAGAAACAATTTATTCGCTGCCAATAATAACTGTATGCATTTTGACATACAATTGATGCGTATCCAATGGCTGTTTTCAGGTCATTCCGGTGAGCATCAACGGAGCATCAACAATTCTTGGTCTTACATTTTCAGCAAACAATGGGCTGCTTAATCACATCCTTCCAAAGTGATTGTATTGGCCGTTTTTATAGGTAAAAAGGAAAGTGAAACTCATGTTACCCCAACCTGGTAATGAGCATCAACGATGCGTCAATGATTGTTGGTCTTGTGAGTCTGATACTCAAAACAAGACACGGTCACAGTGACACATAATCAAAGTATTGGTCGCCTTTAAACGCAAAAATGCTATTGACAACATCACTACAATCTCCTTGAAATCAGCGTCAACTGAGTCTCAACTATTTTTGTACTTGCATCTTGGATCATCACACTGCTGGGCAACGACATTAAGCTATAATCTAAGTGTTGGCTGCCTTTATGGGCAAAAATGGTATTGACAATATCACTACCACCTCCTAAAAATGAGCTTTAATGGAGCATCAACAATTTTTGGTCTTGCATCATGGACACTCAAAGCGCTGTGCATCGGCATTGACCCATAATCAACGTTTTAACTTCCTCCATGGGCAGAAATGCAACTGACAATATCGGTACAACCTCCTAAAAATGAGCGTCAACGCAGTGTCACTGTTTTTTGGTATTGCATCTTGGATAATCTAAGGGCTATGGAATGTCGTTAACTCATGATCATCCGATCAGCTGCCTTTATGGTCAAACTCGCTATTAACGATATCGCATCTGCCGCCTGCAATTGAGAGCCCATGGAGGGTCACCGATCATCGTGGGGGCTCAGTAAGCTCCACAGCAATGAACTGCATTGGATTGTTCCTAAATTGAGTATTAAGCAGTCAGTCTTTTCAATATGTCCTTGTATACAACATCACAAATATGCATGCAATGTCTCACAGATGTGACCATTTATACTGGCAGCTCTAGAGTGAATATTTCATAAACCACATTATACTTTACTATAATGTAACTTTTCGCAGTCGCTCCAGTCGGATTACCCAGATATCAAATTCTGACTGCAATCTCGGATTTATAATTTTTGAATACCTCATTTCTAGATGTTATGATCTATTCCACAAACGAACATGTCTTTATTCTTGATTTGAGCGACTTTACTTTGCAAATCATCTTTGATGCATGGTGGGATTCAATCAATGTAGGCTCAAAACGTCCTATGTCTTGGAATAATTCTAGAAATGCCCCGTCGTGGCAATTGTACTTGCACTGCGGAATTGAGGCGACCGGCATCCCTGGCATCATATATATTGTTTGTCATTAAGTTCTTTGGCATCCATCAAAACATGGGACCAGCTCAATGGGGAAACACTTGCTGGCAAAAGCTCACTTCGCAAAGATGAACAAATTAACACAGTTGGATGTTACTGAATTGACTAGTTCAATGGTCAATGAAATAGATTTGGACATCCGGAGGAGACAAGGAAGTCGAGCAATTATAATAGCAAGTTCGCAATGCAAATTCATATTGGACATTCACGTTTGATGCATATTGACTGAATTGATAAACACAATGCTCCAAACTGGCAACGAAGAACTAGGACACTTCAGCATTGCACCAAGAAACATGGAATCGCAACCTCATGTTAGGATTTGTTTCGGATGATATTCCATGGAACGCTGCATCTAATCTAGACCTCCGACGGTCTAATAAATCATTACGAAGCGACCTAGTGCTGCCGTCTGCCACCACCGGTAGCACCACTTGCCGGCGGGAATACTCATTGACCATTGATGCAATTATGAAGGAATTGTCGTCGAGAAATAAAGTTTGTTTACCATTGGATAGGTGGACATCAAGACAGAAACTAGCCATAACTTTGGTTATTGCTTACTATACGAATGGCAATTGGGCATTGCGTGAAGTACAACTTGTTTTTGATGAGGTTGATCACCTATTCCTGTTATTTTTTGAAAGCTGATTAAGGATGATAAGTCAAGGGCCAACATCCTGGAGCAAGGCTAGCCGTACATTTGAAGGACCTTCTTGATTATTTTAACCTTCCCAATGGCCGTGGACTTGGAATTGCGATTGATAATGCTTCCTCAAATGACTCGATGACTTGTGAGTGGCAATTAACCCTTGAGGGCTCCGGAATTGTGTGGCCAGCATTGAGGAACAATACCATGCATGGCGCACGTCATACAGCTGGCTTTAGGTGCATTCATGAGCAGTCTTGGTGCAAAAGGCCACAGCAAGTCTTGGGAAGCCCATGAGCCCGATCAGCAATTTGGAGAGAATGAGTGCAATGTTATTGGGAATAGTCAAAGACATCGAAATGAGGGCAATGCTAGAATCAACAAGGTGTCGGCCAGGAGACCATGTTGTGCAAAGATAATTGAGAAAGGACGTATTTCAAGATATTTCGAAAGTCCTGAAACTGACCTTCATATTGCAGAGATTGTGTGCTGTACTGATTACGCTGACACCTGGTCACCGAAACGAGTACATTGACAGTCAAAAGCCAAAGTCCGCATCGTGGTACTACCTAGTATGGATGTGAACACATGTGGAAATTCAACACTGTAATTGCTTGAGTGAGCCTACCGATTATGAGAATTCTCCCGCGAGTTACTCCAGAATCTGACATACAGTGAATACTGGCCACTCTTCACAACACAGAATGCATGGACCATTGTCAGGTATGTGATGCAACTTTTGAGGCCATTCTGATACTGGACCCTGTGGATGTCGACAAGGCATACTGTCACCCCGCATTGCATTGCCACTTTCTACAATGACATGTTCTATCAAATGGATGGTGTTATGTGAGCTTTAGCTAAGAAGAAGACTCAATGGAAGGAAGACTTGTGCTTCACTGTGATGTTTGCATGACAGAAGGTGTCCAAATATCATGGTGAAGTTACTCCAACGACGGGTAATGTTGACATTTCAGCACATATCGTTGATCCATTCGGCATGTAGTGATTATTTAAGATTTGGGACGAGGGATTGGATATCAATCCTGAGGACGAGACTTCGTAATCTACTCAATACCAAGAGGCATTTCTGAACGATGTGGAGAACGAATACTGTGCCAAACATAGATGTGTGCTGGCTCGTAAACCGGAATGTTTACCCAGGAACAATCTCTTCCCCTCTGTAATGGCTTCAGGATCCAGTCAATCTGCTTTTAATCCATATGAGTTGTCCAGCAATGATGAAGAATATTCAGCGTCGGACAAGGTGGCTGAAATGACACCCAGACGAAGCGAGCGCGCAGCAGGCTGTTTGTCCTCCGCCTGGCTGTAGTTGAATTCACCGCCTGAATCACCTAAGAATTGCGGGCAAGTTGGTCCAAATCTCAATGATTACCACTTCGACCAAATGGAGATTAGCAGTACATATTGGACACCGGATATCACAGACTGGTGGCTACAACAAGAGAGAACGCACTAAAAGTATGCCGATCTCTCTAATGTGGTATGAGACTTATTCTCTATCATACTACATGGTATCAGAGTGGAGGCCAGTTTTTCCCTTGGGCAAGATGATATTGGCTGGACGAGGTTACAAACCACAGGCGAGACCCTTAGCGAAAAAGTTGTTGCAAGGCAGTTTACTGAAGCCAATAATGCAATATGGGCAGGCGAAGACCCAGTGTTGGATACATCGAACACAGAAAATGACTCGGAAATGAAGAGACAGGCTGAGGAAACAACATTGCAAAGATTGGCCAAGGCCCACGACATTTTGGAGATGTGGCAGGGCAGCCAGCTCCTATGGGCTACACAGACCAAATCTCGTGCTCAAAACACGCAGATCACAGCCAAAAGATACATTCCAGATACGGAAGAGATCGTCAAAGCATTCTGGTCACTGTTTCAAATGATGGTGTAGCTGCATTTAAATTGTCAGAAAGATCACCTTTGCCACCAGCTTTGTCTGCAAAGAACCTCCCAGGAAGAAGAACTGAAATATTAAAGTCCGCCGAATCAGAAGAATCGACCGTCATCCTGTCGGAAGTGATGAGGACAGCATGCCTGAAAGCATTTTGGACACCGAAAATTGCCTAAACTGGAATGGCAACATGGATTATCCAAATGACCACGAAGAGGAATGCGCGGTAGACATTGAATTTGATATGGAGCAAGAGATTGGCAGTGAGGATCCCAAAAGCGCAGAGCAGAGGGATGTGGGTGCCTCAACAAACGTTCCCGGATTGATTCGGCCAACACGGAAGTCAAAGAGAGAGGCTGAATAGGTGTTCGCGACAGTCAGTGCATTGCAAACAAAGACGAATCAAGAATTCAAGAAAATGTAGGACATCATGCGTCAATATGTTTCTACAGCTTGTTTTTGTCGCATGACTGAGAGTTTCATGTAGAGATATATAATGGGAGAATGGTGAGCGGTTGCTGGTGACTATCGGTTGATAAATCGATGTTTAGCAGGCACAATAACTCATTTTGCCTGATATATCAATTGTAATAGTATGAGAGTGAATGGTACAACAATAATACTGGGCTCGGCTTTGCCACAGGTCCAAGTCCCAATCTGCCAGAAAGGCAACCAATAAGTTCACATTATTATGTAAATAATTATCAATGGCAGCAGATATTGATTGGACAATACATGAAAATGAGCATCAATGGAGCGTCAACGATTTTTGGTCTTGTTAGTATTTTAATTGACTTGTGATTTGGTTGGTGTTAGGCATAAATGATGTATTGGCAGCATGTCTAGGCAAAAGAGACAGCAACATGGTCACTGCCCAATTCTGAGAATGAGGGTCAACATAGCATCAATGATATTTGGTCTTGAATGAATGGTAATTGAATAGTGATTTGGTCACCATTAGGCATAACCGATGCATTGGCAGCATTTATAGACAAAAGAGACAGCAACAGGGTCACTGGCACATTCTGAGAATGATCGACAAGCAGTGTCAATGATTTTCAGCTTTGCATCTTGGGTAATCCATGTTCTGATTGGTTGGAAATATGCATCGGGGAGATATGGCAGCCTTTAGGGGCAAAAACACCAGCAACACGCTCCCTGCCACATCCTGAAAATGAGCGTCAACCGAGCGTGAACTGTTTTTGATTTTGAATATTCGGTAATCAAGACATAGCACGGATAGTTGAGCACATAACAGAACTATTGACCGCCTTGATCGGCATAATACAATCTATCAAAGAAAAAACACGGATTTCAAAATAATCGATATCGCAAACTGCACAACATGCTAATACAAATCATTGGATGTTGAATTCACGATTTTGATATGACACTATTATCACACTGCAAAAAGAAGAGCGTTATATCAATATATAGATGGACCCACTGGGTGGACCGCAGGCAACCCTCCCAATTCAAACGGGTTGGGAGATTTCCATTGAACCATACCCAAGTTCCCAACTCGGGTGGATTGGCTACCCATCCGCCAATTTGGTCAGGGTTTGGTTTGGACCAAGACCCGGACGCAATGTGACGGTCCGGAACCATTGCTAACACTCTATACATCCTAAAATCACATATGTTATATTCTGAAGATAATACTGTCATCTTCAAAATGTTGTTCTATTCAGTCTCACAAAATCAGAAGTATTGAGGGTAACCTGAAATTACTCCAAGTATATCTGAGAGTACACCATTTGGCATTCAACCAATCCCAATATTCCGGAAACTGTCTGGATAGTACTGTATTGCAATTTAGAGTGGCTGAAACATGTAGTTATGCAATCTGAATCATTGTACATGTTGTTGATATACAAAGTACAAAGCAAATTGAATCAAATTAGATAGCTAGAACAAATGAAGACAAGGAATATAGATTCATGTCAACAAATACAATTTGATATGTCACTGCAAACAGCATTATGATACTCTTTGACAGTCATCACTAAGTCTAATTGCTTGCCACCTAGTATGTTTAGGAGATACATTTATAGTCCCATTCGACAGTTTTTGACCATTATGTTGATCTAAATCAGCGATGCTGAAAGCTTGGAACATTTGTAGACTAAAATGTATTCACGTTTCAAGAGTATTAGTTTTGGATTTGTGTTGGATTTATTCTCAGTAGTATAATGAATACAGTCAAAGGATCTCTAAACAAGGTAAGAACTGCATGTCTTTCAACTCAAACTGAAAACCATTCACATCTGAACAATGGAATCTGGGCTATATTGTCAGCTGCATATTGATGAGATCTAAAATTGAGGTAACCATAATAGCTAGACCATATAACTACTTGATCGTGTTTGGCTCTAGTTATTTTATTCGTATCAAGGGAACTCAATCAGCCACTAGAAGTGATTTGGACAACATGACAGCAGTTGAATGAGAAGGTTATGGTTAACAAATTTTGGTGTGGAATGAACCTATATGTTATGATTCAGATATATGATACAGTCAGTAGGCAAAGGTCTTGGTGATATAGGCTGTGTGCACCCCATCAAATGTATGGGGTTGCGACCTTGCAAGCTCTCTTCACTTCTAATAATGCCTCTAACTGCCCAGCGAGATATGTCTCTGGCAGAGAAGGGGGCAATCCTCATTCCCATTTACTTGAGACACTCATTCACAGCAATTAGCTTGAGAATAGTGTGACCTTGGTCAACAGACTGCAAATTTGTTGCTTGTGCTAACAATGGCCAATCCGTTGAAAACAACCCACTCAGCGGCGGACCATGAATTGTGACCTGGCGACAACAAAGATCTATCATGGAAGCAGACCAGCCAGAGAGACAAATAACACAAGCCAAATTGCAGGATATGTTTGCATCATATGTATCACTGTTAATCATGGGTCGGTATCTGCACCTGAACAACTGCAGGATATGGCTAGTGAAGAACAGACCAAAGCTTGAGGACAGATAAGTATTCCAAGGGCTACAATGGGCACTTGAACACTAGGATTGGACACATGAGGAGTGGGAAGTAGTTTATTGGAGTGATCAATGCTCAGTGGAAAGGAGTGATTCAGGGTGGACAATGTGGGTCATTTGACAACCGCCCAAAAAGTGAATCGAAGAATGCATTCCACCAAAACACAAGTGCAATAGGGTTTCATTGATAGTCTGGGGTTGTTTTGGGGCAGAAACCGCAGAATCTTCTGCCCTCTCATTGTGTAATCAGTCCACAATGGTGTCTATCTCAAGCTTGTTGAGTACCTTCTGCTTCCAGTCCTTGAATGAGTCCATGACACCCTTGGGGAACACATCTTCCAGAAGGACAATGCTCCAGTACACAAAGCTGCAGTGGGGATGGATTTTCTCGAGAAGTCCAACATCCCAGTGGATGATTGGGCACTCTATTCTCCAAACCTCAACTCCATCAAACATGTCTGGGTAGAACACAAGTGCAGGCTTCATAGGAAATTCCCAGATATTGGAAACATAAAAGAAGGCCTGGATCATGTGAAAGGAAGGTTGGCTGAAGTCCTCCCCAAAATCTGGGAGGAGATACCAGAGGCCTATTTTGAGAATCTGTGGAAAAGCATGCCCGACTGGGTGGCTTCTGTGATTGATTCGAAGGGATGGTATACAAGGTACTGAGAATATAATTCTATTCGAGTTTTGTTCTCCTCACACAGACGCCATTATATGTATCTAGACAATTTTTATTTTTGGTTGGAAGACTGCATCATCTTTGGTTGGGGTGTAATATTGATTATTGTTGCTGGAGGGTGTGTTCATGAGGGGTTGCCTGGACCTGATCACCAAGACTTTTCCGCAGTGACTGTACAGTGCCAAGAATATACATTACACTACAAGAGGACCTGGAAAAATGTGATGAGTAGGTGGAAATGCCTGTGACAAGGTTGAAAGAATGTTGAAGTACTAACAAGCAGTTGAAAAGAATCAACATATTCTTGAGAATTACCACCAGTTTATGTGAAAATCAGCATGACTACTTATCATTCAACTGTAACAAATCTCATGATATCAGTTTGTATTCTCCTGTATATATCTCGATATCTATATATTTATATATTAATTTATCTACACAGCATCACCTATGACTGGCTCCAGAGAGTACATGAGTACAAGCAATAGAGTATTGCGGGATACCAATTGAATCATATTAGAGCTGAAGCTAGTAGATTAGGGAAATGCAAATTGAATGGGCTTAGAGATCTGTTTGCCAAATATATTTAAGTAGGTTGAACAAATAACTATGCTACTACCTTTGAACAAGTCAGAATACATACCGTTGAACTGTGAGTGAGTAATCTTTGGAAGGTAGTGAACAGTCATAACCAGTTTAACATTAAGGTGAACTTTAAATTTAGTTGATTATATTGCTACTGATTAGTACTAAAGCATAAAGGCAGTTGTAACTATAAGAAGAATGTATTACCTAGTAATCTTGGAATATGGTAAGTTCTTCTTGAAAGGCTAGCTATAGGTTGTGAATATTTGCAAATTTAATGTATTGAAGGTACAATGGCAGCCAGTTGATGGATATGAATGTAACTCCACATATAAATGAACTTGAAATGTGGGATAGTGATAAGAGTTAACAATACCTGTTTACTTCTTGAAAGCTAAACATAAAAAGATTAATCTTGAGGGAAATAAGCTGAGAGCTGAGATATGATCCAAGGATTAACTGATAGTTGTAGGAATATAGACAGTCTGGCCAGGAGCTAAAGATTATTAACTTTGGGTAGGTAGGTGCTGTAACAGACATTGAATTATATCTAAAACATAACAAAATGAAGCTAGCTAGTTGAATATAATGTGTTTAGAAAATAGTAGAGCTATTGATGGGTCAGCAAGTTATGGGATTACTATAAGGATAATGTGGTGACAATATAGTGACAATATAACAGAAGGTATTGTGATATGAGTAAAAAGGTATATAAGATTGCAGAGTGAGTCTAGTAGTGAGATGTCAAAATAGATACCGGTTGGATTGAGCATCACTTTGACATTATCTAGAGTGGAAAAATAACTGTAACATGCAGTATACTCACAATTATAGTTTCACATGATGATTTCCTAAATCATCTGAGTGTCATCTACCATCACTCTCTCTCCTGTCTAGGACCGTATACATATCTGAGAATTATCTGTAAAGTCATCCTATTCTGCATATACCTTACATAGTCGATAGTAATTAACAGATACAATAAGTATTTAAGATCAATTGTCATCTACTTCTTGTCACTGTCACATTATTTATTACTGTATACACCTTCTAATAATTGAAATTTTCTCTATTTTACTAATTTCTTGATAGCCTATAAATGGAGTCTCATCTGCTTTTGTGTCTCAATTTCAATCAAATACCTTCTAATTGGCCAGTGGCATACATTCTACTAGCTGATTCAGAAACTGCAGATTGATTCCCACCAGAGCAACTACCTACATCTTGATTACCGGCAAATTGAACACCTGCAGATTAACTACCTTTCAACTGCTAATCTTGTATTTACTCTCCACAATATTGACCACCCCTGAATTGCTCACCTTCAGATTACCCAACATTAAATTTATTACCTCCAGATTGACCAGCTCCAGATTGTTTACCTTCAGCTCCCAATTGGTTCAAAGAAATCGGCATTAATGATTGTATTTCCACTTTTGGGAGACATTCCAAAGAAAGTCTCTGCACTCATTGCAAATCTTTCCACACAATTGCCTCCAGATCAACCACCTCCAGATTGGTCACCTTTATGTATACCATTGGTTTTACATTATCATCTCCTTCAACTCTATGTCTATTTTCACTTAATTTGTTTGACAGCTTATATCGCTATACCCACTTAGATACTAGCTAATAGAGCATTTCAAAGCTCCATCAATATAGTGCAGGAGATTCAGATGTGTACATGAGGTGCAGCTCTGTGCGGACCAGCTGAAGCGAACTGACCTGGTTACCCAGAACTGGCACGATCGACCCCTGTGTTGCTAGCTAGATAATACACCCGATCTTCTCGCAACCCCTCAATTGGTAGCAACCGCCCAAATGTTGTTTCTTTCAGTCATATGATGGTCAGCAGCTCTCGAATCTGGCAATCTTACAAAGGAGAGGTGCGCCAGATGGTTAGCGGAGCATTTTTTGAAGAAAGTCAACATGATGAACATCAGCAACAACTCTAGTTTCCGTCAGAAACACCCGGGTGTTCCGGACGGCTCTGACCGCTCTGACTGAGCGTCGTACCCTCTGACGGAGAATTAGACGCTGCCAGTCGCCCAGGCGATGGGTCGCGTTGCATAGCATCAGCAAAATGTATTGTATTCACCGCAAGCCTCCAGGAGTGTCCGAGAGGATGTGGAGTGTAAACTTAGATGCGTCAATTTCAGGAAAGTATCAGACCCTAGGAGGGCATTCCTGCCGACCTTCAGAGTAACTGTGAGCTCCGGCGACAAGCCTGGGAGCTGCGACAACTTGCCTGGGAGCGCCAACAACTAGCCTGGGAGCGCCAACGACAAGCCTGGGAGCACCTGGGAGCGCCGGCGACATGTCTGGGAGCACCTCGAATCACAGTCATGTATTCAGTTGGTATTCTCATCTATGTATCTATCTATCTATATAGCTACCCATCTCCACACGCTATATCTGGACTGGCTGCAGGCGGTGCTTGAAAGCAATTTGAGGTGGGCCTGAAAATGACGATCGAGTGAACTCAGAGATATACTCCGAGGCTGTGATCGAGCGACTTTGGAGATGCACTTGGAGGCGGTAATCGAGCGAGTTTGGAGATAAACTTGGAGGCCGTGAAGGAGCGAGTTTGGAGATATGCACTTGCAGCCCATGATCGTGCAAACTTGCAGGCCGTAATCGAGTGAGTCTGGAGATACACTTGGAGGCCGTGATCGAGCGAGTTTGAAGATGCACTTGGAGGCCGTGATCGAGCCAGTTTGAAGATGCACTTGGAGGCCGTGATCGAGCAAGTTTGGGGATACACTTGGAGGCCGTGATCGAGTGAGATTGGACGAGTACTTGGAGGCGGTCGATGGACGGCGCGCCGGGACTCAATTCATCAGTTAGTCAACTCGCAACCGTGGGAATGTGACAAGGTGACATTACTTTTGAAGCTCTTATGGAGAACTGGCTGGTGGCGGTCGAGCGGTACGGAGGTACGCCGGAAGCTGAAGCTACATTAAAGGGTCAACTCGAACTCTGGCTGGCAGCGGGAGACCGTCGATCGTGGGCTGATGCTGTACTTGGTTTATGCTGTACTTGGTCTTAACTCATGATTATGGCATGGAGAGATAGAGAGGGATGACTTAGCATTGTGTTCTTGCGATGATGGTAGAGTTGTGGATGAGAAAGAGAGAGATGGGGGATGAAGATGAGAACGATATGGAGGATACGAGCGGCTATGAGCAATCAGGAGTATGACTTGCCTGATTGGGTTAGAAGACCTCGTATCGGTGTAATTACCCGCCGGATCGGGACTCGTACCTGCTGTATCGGGGATGGTCAATTGACTCCCACACGACATTCTCTAAGTCCCAGTTTCTCATGATGATTTCCCCTATCTCCTCTGATCTCTCTCTTTCTTGTGCTCAACTCTACCATCACCTAAGAACACGAAGTTAAGTCATCCCTCTCGATCTCTCCATGCCATAATCATGAGCTAACACCGAGTATAGCATACACCAAGTACAGCATCATCCCAAGATTGACGGTCTCCTGCTCCCAGCCAGGTTCTCATCTCTCGGCCGATGTTGTACTCAACTGTCTACATTCCCACAATTACAAGTTAACCAATGAATAGAGACTAAGCTGCTGTCGTGCCTCCCTCCAAATTGACCGCCTCCAAGTACTCCTCCAATCCCGCTCGATCATAGCCTGCAAGTGCATCTCCAAACTCGGTCGGTCACAGCCTAAGAGTGCATTGCCAAACTCGCTCGATCACAGCCTCCAAGTGCATCTTCTGAGTTCACTCAATCTCGGCCTCCAAGTGTATCTTCAGACTCGCTCGATTACGGCCTGGAAGTTCGCACGATCATGGCCTCCAAGTGCATCTCCAAACTCGATCGATCTCAGTCTCCAAGTTCATATCCAAACTCGCTCAATCACGGCCTCCAAGTGCATCTCTGAGTTCACTCGATCTACATCTCCAAGTGCCTCTCAAACACGCTCGATCAAGTACATCTTCAAGGAGCGACGGCAGTTGTACGGAGATACAGGGCTAACAGAGGCGGACAGAGTGACGGGGAGTATATATTCGGCCGACCCCGGAGTAGATTGACATCATCTCATTTCCATCTCCTCTTATCATACAATGAAAATTCACACTCTATCTTTCCCAACTTTTGGTCTCACTCGCTCTGTCCGAGATTTTGTGGATCCGCGCAATTGCATGGATCCCCATGGCAGGGTGGTATCATATCTTCTCACCTTCCGACGCTCCTTGAGTTCAATGTAGAAGGAACCCTAGCGGAGATTTTCGCAGTGTCACCCATTGCAATTCCGATGCAAACGTGTACCCAATGAACCCATTCCGACGTATGGTCACAGTTGGCCACAACGCTAGATTGTTTGTTTAAAATAGGTGACCGACAGAGAGAGAAGAAACAGCGAAACAGCGATCGGAGGGCGATATGGAACGCGACGCGTGGTATTGAATCCGGGCGCGGAGTAATGATCCGACACCAGGGTGTCTGTAACAGCTCGGACGGAGCGCGTCCACTCTGACGGAGCCATTCCGCCCGGACAGAAATGTTTTTCGCGGATGAAGATTCTGCACATACAACTGCCAAGGCAAAGCAACATTCAAATCCAACTCCAACTACAACAAATGGTTGGGGTTCGTATCCTACCACTGCAAGCTCAATGTTATGTATTCTGGTTTGCTGGCGCTGCGTTCTAGTCTTGTGTGGTGTAGCACTAAGAAGTTACTGTAAGAACTTTCACAAATGAGAATGGAAGAAGAAGGTTACAGCTGGCCTCTCCTGGGAGTAGTCAATCATGACGGCCTGATTCAATATTTTCAAGGAATGGCTGGCATTCCTCTGAATGCTGTCAATGCTGACGTTACAGCTGTGAGCCATCAAGGACTTACATATTTCTATGCACCAATCAACCGGTCCTACTCCACCCAAACTAACGAACTAGGATGCATTTCCGATTGCAGAGAGCCACTGCAGGCCTGGGTTAGAATGGGCACTACCGCATGGCACAATGAGCTTGCGGAGGTGAAGACTTGCTGTTGCTGATTCAAATCTTACTTTCAAATGACTGCTCATCCTGGCAATTGTGATGGAGGAGGGTACTTCTGAAAATCCCCCCTTAAACTGCTTCAGCCTCCATTGAGTACCAGGGACCTGAAACTGGAGACTGCCAATCTGTTCCTTCCCAAGGTGGAGCATTTGAAACACCACTGTGGAGTGGTAATGGGTGCCACTTAGTTGGACAAGCATATTAATTCGTCCTGGCGATTCCTGGATTCTGCAGCGCACAGTTGGTTCATACACTGGATTTGTCAGCGAGGTGTCATGGTCATTCCTCCTGCAGATAGCTCATAAGCACTGTGGTGGGAAAACGGCTCCCACAACTACTAAGCCACGCAATTGAGTAGGTAGGTGACTCGGTTAGGGTTATCACGGCTCTGCATCATACCATCGACAAAGTTGAATAACCTTCACTGGACAGCATCCTACAACACGATCCCAAGACCTCTGCGACACCCATCCCATCATCTTCTCATCTGTTTCCTTCTTCTATTTTTTGTTTCTTGGATTCTAGCCAATCAACTATTTCGCTGTGGCAACTCCCTCCCTACACTCTTCGAAAAAAAACTTACATTTTCATAGCTTCCACAGAAGCTACCGTGAGTTGTGTTAGCAACGGGTCTCAGTAACCCGCCAGCGATCTGGGTTTGGGCCGGATAAACGGTCCAGTTCGGTTCCAGACCCGTCCAAAAACCTGACCCAGTTTGTCCTCGCAGTTTTGTTGCCCGGACCGGACATAGAACTGTGTGTTTTTGCCCGGGTTGAAACTGGACCGCGGTTCCAACTTTACAGTTCCTACAGCTTTGGCTGCAACGGAGTATTTGAGTTCTGATCGTATCATAACATGTTGAATATGCAGATTGTCCAGTTTTGCGTGCTCTTTCACCCCCTGCATTCAGACTTGCGATCAGACTGATATTCGTTGAGTGGCTGTGAAATAAAGGTAGACCATAAGCGAAATTAGCAGGTTTTCGATAGCAACTCAACGAATATTGGTTGGATTGCAAATCTGACATCGGGAGGTGAAAAAGTGGCTAGAACTGCACAATCTACGTACTGATCATGTCACGATACGATCAGAACTCAAATGCTCAATTGGAGGCAATGTTGTGATGTTGAAATGCCGGGTTTTTGGTGGTAAAACTGGCCCATTTCCAATGGGCCAGGTTTTTCATGAGGTAAGACCCGTTGCCACAGTCCGGTTTCGGGTGGATCCGCAACCGGAACTGACCCAGGAATTTAGACCCGTTACTAACACTAACTGTGTGCGATCTCCTGATCGGGGATTTCCGCCACAAATGCAGCTCTGATTTGGAGGTCCTTTCGGAAAGCAGATCATAGGCAAGTAAGCTGGCAGCGAGAGACAGACAACAGCGCGACGACATGGACGTGGCTGGAGTAGACGTGACGGTACTGGAACGGTGCGTCGCATATCAGTGGGCTGTAAGCAGGGACTACACCACAGCCACAGTTGCACACAAATCAAGCACGGAGGACCACTAGGCAATGACAGATCGACGAGTAGACAGTGGGAGAATTGAGGACGATGGTACTGGAATCGCAACCAGAGACTTGTTGATTTGACTCCTATGGGGGTTGGAGCCACTGTCAGCATCGCGAGAACCACTCCTACAAGCAACATCAGTACAATCCTATGCCAACGTACGAGACAAGCGGGTTTGGAGGCATGGAGATCTCACGGCTACACGTTGAGACCATCTTGGCTGTGACCAAACACTGGAACCAGATGCCACTTCCGCTTAGTGCAGGCACGTATATCTTTCTTGGCTCTGATGTGATGACATTCCTCAACAAGTATGAGAGCCTTGCCATCTTCACAAGTACCGACCCCACCAGCTGCGATGCCGGTACGATGTTCCCTTCCTACTGTGTGCAAGGCACCCATGATCCAGACACGGTTGTCATGATGCGCAGATATGTGGAATGCGATTGGGTTGTACTGACGACAGAGATGTTAGACGTGTTTCGGGTGGCCGACAGTCGATCCCGGGATGACATGTCCACGCATCGTTATCTCGAGGAACTCTGCGCCAAGTTCAGATGTCAGGATGATATGGAGACCCTTATGTCTTACCTTCGCACGTACAACCACATCAGTGGAGTGGTCACCGACCGTGGCATGATGGTCAAGAATGAGAGGATGGAGATGTTGCTGCATGCGCTTCCCAAGCGACTCTGGAGGAAGGTGATCACTAAGTTTGGTCTCAACCTGCTAGAACTGTGTACATTCGAATATGGCAAGCTCAAGGGCTGGATCGCCGCGAGAATCGCTGCTGTGGAGGCCTTGACAATGTTCGACTTTCTTGCTCCTACCTCACCACCTGCAATGAAGGTTTCTCCTGCACCTCTGGCTCCAACGGCTTCGACCTCTCCCATGGCTCCCACAAGGACTGAGGCTTCCCCTGTTGTTTCGACTCCAGCAACTCCCAAGACTCACAAGACTTCTCCCGCTTCGACAACTTCCCCTGCTTCTGCCACCACTTCTCTGGCAGCCCTCGCATCTCCGGCTCCGTTAGCTCCAGCAGCTGCGGAGACTATCACAACAATTTCCATGGCAGCCGAGGTTCCCTTAACCACGGTGACAATTTTTATACTCCCTTCGGCTCCTTCTCCCGCGGCTAGGCAAGGTACTATCCGTGCTGGACTGACTGTACGACTGGGAATAATCCGTGTTGCGCCTCGTAGAGGTCCACCAGTCCATCGGCATCGTTCTGTGCAGCCCAGGCACTGTGAGGAGCCTGCTCGGCCGAACCGTCAAGTGACTGACAAGTAGCACCGTCTACAGCCCAACGCGCCATCCAATGCAGACCCCGCCCCGCCATCCCATCAAGATCCGGTACAACCTCCGCAGCAACAAGATGTTCCCCCATGGCATAACTGCAGTGGTAAGCATCGCCTCCGGAATTGAGTCGATTCGCGTACCGACCTGGAGGATGGTGTTGTAAGTATCAATAACCATGGTAGACTTGTGCTTGGGCGTGCGGGACAGGAGATACCATTGGTAGCGGCTGCCCGCGGTGACCGCACCATACAAGATTATGCACATTCATGCAGTCCAATTCCGTCAACACTGCCACCACCGCCATCAGCCTGTTGGTTCCCAACACCACCACCAGCACGCCCGATCTCTCCAGCCCGCCCAGTCTCACCAGCCCCATCTCCTGCTCGACTGACACCTACATCCACACCGCTGCTATCACTGGAACAATTGACACAGCTGATGCGGGAGGTCATGGAGCGTTTCGCGGGATCTCGGCAAGTCAAAGTCGAGGTGCAATCCCGTCTGAGATACACTGCCCGCCGACCACTTGCCGTACGACTGCGAGAAGTGCACCCGGAGAATTTCGACTCTCAGGACACACCATCTTGAGCACCTTCTCGTTGAACCGGGATGAAGGTATAAGTGCGGAGGACGTGACTTGGGCGAATCAGCCCCGACTGTAAACTGGACGATCAGCACCAACTGTACACCAGACGATCAGCACCGACTGCAAATAGGATGGAAGATGAGTGGAGGAGACTCCAGTGGAAGGTTGGATGGAGTGGGTTTTTGGGCCAGGTTTTCGTTTGTATTGTTGTTTCTTGGTCATTTCTCATTCCTTTCTTGCATGTTTCGATTGCTGGTTGGCATTTGCTTTGGGAAGTTCATTCTGCATGTTACGGATAACGGGTGGGATCTTGGGGATACGAGATGACGGTAAGGACAAGGAGGATGATGGGGGAAGAGGAGAACCGCGAGCTTCGCACTAGATGGCTGGGGAGGAGTTGTGGTGGGAAAACTGCTCACAACAGTACAAAGCCATGCAATTGGGTGGGTACATGACTGGGTTAGGGTTATCGCGGCTCCGCATCTCACCATCGACAAGGTTGAGTAACCTTTGCTGGACGGCATCCGACACCACAATCCAGAGACCTCTGCGACATGCGTCCAATCATCTTCTCATCTGTTTCTTTCTCCTCTTTTTCGTTTCGTCGCAGTTGCCGCTGTTTCTGCTGTTTGAGAAGAACTCTACACGCTACAGTAGTCCTGCATGGTTTGAGCAGTCATGCATTTTAAGAAGCGCTTCTCTGAGTGTATATGCATACTGCAAAATGAGACCACAATTACGCTGGAGGATCCCCTGTATGACAAGTACTGTTCAAAACTGCCTGTGGGAATGGCAGATCAGATTATCACTTCAGCACGCATGGAACACAAGCTGGAGCCAGGTACCCCACTGATAGTGGCCAATCCTATGGAGATAGTGTGTGACATCTCTGGCCATGCGACTTCACATCCGGCTATCATGGCTATGCCAGTGAGCCCAGGTGTGAACATTGTTCCACCCAACGCAACAGCTATTCCAACACCTTACAGTCCGGAGCTGATGCATCTTACTGTAGCTTACACCAACACCAGGTTCCACTGCTGTGAAGGTGTCGGACATGAGGCATGCAATGGTGTGACTCCATACATGTGGGGGTGCGTCCAAACATTCTGTGCACAAGCTGGTAGAAATCGCAGCTGACAGGTTGGTGGTGATGATCACAGCAATACTTATTGTGGCGGCCCAGGAATGGTGGCCACATCGGTGGCCAGGAGCATTAATAATGTCAAGGTGGCTGCTGTAGAGGAAGCAAGAATGAATAACAATGGGGAGAATCCAGCAGTAGAGCAGAACATTGTGAATGAGGAGGACGGTGAGGGAACTGGCAATTGGAAGTTGTGGTGAAACATCCTACTACCTAGATTATAATTGGATCACTGAAAATGGTGTTGAGTAAGGAATTTGGGGACAGGACAGTAGCATCCATACAGTATGCGAAATTGTACTTCGGCAGCTTGACAGATATTGAGACTTCCACTCCTCCAGTTTGCCGAATTCTTAGTTACAGTGGATTAATGCTTTGGTTTCAACCTACAATATCCAAATTTGTCTAGCATAGTCCTTGTATAATTTTGGTGCCTCACATTGTTACCTGGATACTGTGTACACCAATTCCTTGGGATTGAGACATCGATTTTGGGGGCACATGAGATCCTCTGTTGCAGCAGAAGAGGAGCCAGAGGACAACTCACAGCAAGTTTGACTGGATGCATTGATATGAGGTGACACTAGCAATCGGGTCAACATCTCAGAGTGGGACATAATTGTCAATCTTGGGAGGTATCTATGAGCTAACTGTGGATGAAGATTGGATGGCGGCCAATCTGCATATCATCAATCATAAAACGAATACTGTACATATGCTGGAGCCCGATTGGATTCATTTGTAGCAAGGCTCCAGTCTTCCTTCAATGTCATCACGACATCATTTATAGGGCTGCAGCCTCACAAAGGCTGATTGAGAGAAGTTCGGGCCGATTGCAGGAAATTGGCCCATTCATCAGTGATGATTATGGTCTATGCGTCCAATGACACCAAGTGCAAGTCATCAACAATCATTGTCGTCAATATTTGGGAACTTATGTACAAAAGAGTGCAGAAGGAAGAGGAAGCTACATCACACAAGCCTGCAGAGATCGAAACATGGTGGCTACATGTCAGGAAGGCATTCGCAGACCTCATTGAACCGCCAACAGGAATCCCTCCAGCTTGGAGAAACGACAACCCCATTGACACCGACCTAACAGTAACGCCTCCTCATTGCCAGTCATACTGCATGTCAGATTTGGAGTGCTTGGAGTTTAAAACCCAGATTGCGAAGTTACAGGCCACTGGCTGCGTTACCGACAGCCCCTGCCGATTCGCTGCACCAGACATGATGGTTAACAAACCAGATGGCTCTGGACTTCAGATGAGTGTCAATTATAGAGGCCTAAATGCAACCACCACCAGAGACTGATACCCACTCTTCCGTACATTGAAGGTCTCGTTGATTTGCCTCATGGTTGCAGAGTGTGGACGAAGCTCAACCATGCCTGTGGTTTCCACTAGTTGCATATACACCCGGGTGACAGGTACAGCACAGCATCTGTCACTCTGGATGGCTTCTACATATTGATGGAGATGCTGCTAGGTCTGGGTAACATGCCATCAGCATTTATGCATGCCATGCATTGGATTGTGGGCATGTACAAGAATTTAGCAATTCTATCCCTGCATGATATGCCACTTTTTGCTTGCTGTTTGGCCAAACACATGATGCTTGTCAACACTGTTCTACTGTCAATGAGGGTGCAGCATCTCTACTGAAATAAGCGAAACTGAGTTTTTGGAGCTACTAAGATGTCATTACTCCATTTCAAGGTCAATCCGAGCGGAATCTACATGGAAGACTGCATGGTAGCAGGCATACATGACTGACTAGTACCAGTGAGCACAGCCCAGCCTTGGTTGTTCCTGCGGTTGGTAGGCTACTATAAGAGATTTGTACACAGGTTTGTGCTATGGGCCACACAGTCATCGGCAGTGGCAGCTAATGAAAGCACCTTTCGATGGCTTCAGACGCATCAGGCCCATTTTGACAAATTTTGGGAGGGCTGTGGAGGCTGCTCCGGTGATGGCACTATGCAAGACTGAGTGAGACTACATTCTGTGTACCGATGCTGCAGATGTGGTGATTGGAGGTGTTCTTGATCAAATGCAACCCTGGGGACTGGAGGGCTGCGTGGTGTACTCGCCACTGGGCTTGTCACCTCGATAATTACATGACTCCGAGACAGGCTACGCAGTGTAACACTGCAAGTTGTTGGCAATCCACTACAATTCAATCCCCTGGGAAACATACCTTAGCAATTAACATACATCAGTATACATGGACCACTCATCACTGCAGCATATCCTGAGCCAGCAGTAGCTTTGTAGCCGCTAATGGCAACGCCTGTGCAAATTGCAGCTGATCAGCTGTTCAATCAAGTACTTCCCAAGAGCGGCCAATCTGATAGAGAATGTGTTGAGGAGGATTTACCATTTGGTTTCGGCAATCCCAGCAGCCGCAATCAGCATAAATACCAGCGAACTCCAGCTCATCGGCGGAGAGGAATGGAGGCAAGAGGTGTATGAGTTGCTGGTGGAGGACGCGTAATTGGGTCCAATTTTCAACATCCTCCATCAAGAGGCCGAAGTAACAGAGGAGGTGGGACAGTGGGCATCTGAGGTTGTCAGACAAACACACCGTCGGAAATTCCTGGTGCGAGCGAGACTGTCCTGACCTGACCATGGCTTTCTGATGTGCAGGAACGCTGGGGCACACTGTGTCCGGATAGACATGTGGAGGGATGTTATCTCAGATTTTCATGACTTTCCGCTCAGTTGTGGACCACACAGAGCAAAAACAATGTTAGCTGCCATTGAATTACGATTCTAGTGCCCTCACCAAATGCACTCTGTATGGGCATGGGTTTGAAATTGTAATGTTTCCCAGCATTTGAAGCAGTCCAACCAACTGCCATCTGGCTCACTGCAACAGCTACCATTTGTGGAGACACGGAATTCAGGAGTAAATTCTGATTCAATTTCTAAAGAACCAGCAACGGCCAGAGAGCGCTATGACTGTATAAGAACGATTGCTGATCCAGCAACCAAGAGTGTGCAATGCAACACAGCCAGGGAATTGGATTGGACATTAAAACAGTTTGCCAGAGAGTATATGGATGTGTGGGTTCCACCACGGGGAATTCCGCTTGAGATTGTCACTGATAGGAATTCACACTATGTCAGATTTTGGGGGATCACTGACAGCCCAACAGGGAATTGAACGCAGTCATAGTACTGTCTATCAACCGCAAACAGACAGCTAAGCAGAGAATCTGAATGCAGCCACCGAGTGCTATTTTAAGGCATACCTGGCCGAGTCCCCAAACGAGTGGCACAGCCTGCTACCAATGACTGAATTCCCCCACAATGCTGTGTAACAGATGTATTTGAACAGATTTCTGTTTTGGACAAACGTGGGATTCGTGCTTGGGATGCTGACCGATCTGCTGGTGATGACCCTGAGTGCCAACCAGCAGCCAAAAATCAGCCTGGAAGCAGATGACTTCACCAACCAGGTGATATCCGCTCTCCATATGTTAAGAGGGCAGTTGGAGGATGCGTGAACTTGGATGATTGGGGAAGCTAATGAGTCTCGCTGCCAGTACGATACGAAAGAGTGAGATTCAGCTTTTCTAGACACCAGCCTTCTCCTGATTGGGTATGCCAGTTTTACTACATCGGAGTCTGCAAATATCAATTCTAGAATGTTGCTATACCCTGTTTGTGCACCCTTTCGCCTCACTGAAGCCATCAGTGCCAATAGATTCAGATTGAACACCCCAGCTCACTGAAAAATGCACAATGTTTATAAAGTCTCCCATCTGCAGCGAGATTGAGTGGAATATGGCCGAGAGCATCCTCCACCAGCACCACTGTTGCATGTTAGGACTGACAAGGATCCGGTGTAGGCAGTGGAAGCTATTCTGAACCATCTTGTGACTGCTGCCAACACTCCACAATGTATGGTCAAGTGGCTTGGATATCCCAAACCGGACTGGCTACCGTTCGCAAATTCGAAAGGTGGTTGCAGAGATTCACTGTCTCATTTCCATCAAACATTGGATATCTTGGTTTATAGATGGATTTTGGAAGGCTAAGAAATAGCTGTTTGGGGCTTCATATGGCTGTTGACGTACAGGAGACGGAATCAACTTGTTTATAGCTGAATTGTCATTTTGTTTGCTTCGTTTTGGGGCTGGTGCTGGTATTCTCAGCACAGAGGTAGTTTTGGGAGGTTGAGAGGTATACATCAAGTGCTGCTCTGGACAGCTCTGCTGAAGCGCACAGACCAGATTACCTGGCACTGGCACAATCGACCTCCGCATAGCTAACTTGACAACATAATTAACCTTCTTGTAAGCCCTTATACTGCTTTTAACATGATTATCACTTTGCTGGAATCTGGGCTGTCAGAGTGTACATAAAGTCACTTAATTATTACCTCAAAGTGTATGTTTAAATATAGTCTATATAAACAGTTTGCTATATTTCTGGGTTAACACCTTTATGTTTAGTAGTTTATTTCTGAACTTGTTCAATCAAGGCTGTCAAGCAAATCTCTGAGTTTGATTAGTTATGGCCTTCCTGTATATCATGATATTTACTTCATGACGGACTTAATGTAAATTGCCAAACTTCCAGACTTCTGGTCAGTAAGTGTATTTTCAGATCAACACGATCATAAACATCAAGTTTACAAATTTAAGTTTTGTTAATATATTTTCAAATTCACTTGATTATCAATTTCAGCTACCAAGGCAAATTCATATAAGTACAATCTTTAGCTATATTAACTATATATATATAATATATAGAGAGTGATAGAGAATATGTGCCATATTATATTATTGTTACTATTGTAAAGGATTTAAGATACATGGCTAAATGATACAAAAATAATAGTGGAATTGTTTAGAGGATTTTGTGAAATACCACAGAGAAAATACTGCAATAAGTTTAAAATATTTGGGGATATCTGAGCAGTGATTACAGCAGCTTCAAAAAACATTATTTTGTAACATGCCTTGGTCAGAATGTGCAATGCATTTACCCAACTGCAACACCTTGAATCCTGACATCACTTCAGTTAGCCTCACCTGGGCTCTGGAGGATCTAATTTCACCTGATATTCCATATGTTTGATATATGGCTTACAGACCATTGTAAAATTTGCTGATAAAATACTGTAACTTGTTATGTAATATAGTAACTGTAAAGTATGGAACAATATTGGTAATCATTTTGAGAATATCATACAATACTAAATAAAAATATTTCCACCCAGTAGCAATGTATTCAGTTATGAGCATTGCCTGAACAGGGTGGTCAAATAGTTCATTAAATTACTGATGTTACGTCCTATTAGGATTGCCTTCCAATTGAATCAAACAATTTACTAAACTGAATAAATACCTTCAATTATATGTAATCCAGTGATTTATAAAAACTCCAATTACACATAACATTTTCACGCACTTCAAGTTATGCTGTATTTACTTTAAATTGTTTGTTTGTATATATTTCATTATTCAATAGATATTGTTCCATCAGAATATTCAATGCCAGCCTGTTGAAAATACAATGAAGTGTGTACAACATTTCAATGTAATTTTCGTGAATGTCATGTGGTGTTTTAATGTTAATATCTTTGTTTTGTTTACTACCTTCCTTGGTTGCAGGTATATATAAAGTCTATATATTTATGCTATACACAGATACCTTTGATCAAATATTGTAATTGAATATTGCATGGTTTTAAACTACTACAGTCTTGTTTACCCAACTTGAAAGGTTAGTACAAACTTAATTAATTCTATGTCATTGAGATACCATCTGAAATAGATTGGGCAAATACTATCAGGACAGTATTGGGTAATTGATAATAGTTCAAGCAAGGGCTGAATATTTCAAATCAGAAGTAAAACAGATTGATTACTGAAGTTGGGATTTTTGAGGTAAGCTAATCATGAATTATTACCCATGTTAGCTACTAACCTTACGACAAGTTTCAATTGAATATTATCAACTACAATTGCAGTGTACTACACTGAGTATTGCCATGGTAGTGATAATGGAAAGAGTTGGCTAGAGAATACCAAGGACAACTGAGACTAATATTATGATGGCATACAAGTAGAGGAAAGTAATAGGTTTCTCTGAACCAGAGAATAAAATATTCTGACTGAAGTTACACATGAATATGCGATAATAACAGTAGAGGTATACGGTCAAGATCTACCAATCAGAATGTCATGATCCCAGATCAATTATTCATTTGAATTGGCAGCTTAGTATTTACTCTCACACATTCTACTGTATTATCTTAATATATACATCGTGTTATATTCAGTTTACCATAATCAATATTACTATGACAGAATGAGTTGAAGCAGCTGCTGCTATCATGCAGTTGTTCTTTTCAGAAAGACTGGATATTTCATTCCAGGGATATTATTAGTAGAATTTCAAGATCTTGCAAATCCAATGTATATTTACAATCTTGGAAATTCCTGTAGACCATTGACAATATTTGTCCTGGTTATACTTTGACAATAAGTAATAAGTAGATCAGTCTTCAATATTATCTATCAAGCTTAACCATTAATCATACAACTGCAGTCATATCTGACAAGAAGCAAATTAAGACCTCACAAACCTGACTGGATAATGTACAGTTGACAAAGTATAACACGAAGGTACATGAGATGAGAAATCAGAGATGATACTATACAGAGCCATATCTTGCTAACTTATCAGTTTCCATCCAGACAGTAACATCAGAAATGTCTCTATTGTAAAATACCCAACATTAAATAGTACTAAGTAGCTAGCTATAATACAACATATTATATATATTCTCAATTCTTGTATAGCACTACATACATCTATTCAGCGTACTGTAAAGGTGAAACAAGATCTACAAATTCACTTACCTTTATGTATTGAAAGTATATATACAGATACTGGATTGGCTTTTCAAGTACAAGATAAGATATTAAAATCTATCAAATAAACCATTTTGTTCAAAGTGGACAGGTGGTGTGAAAATAATTGAATGACTGGAAACTAATACAAGTTTGGAGCAGAACTTACCCAGGTCTGAACGAGATGGCTCCAGGTATTACTGAAATATGATATATTCTTCAAAGTTGTATAAACAATCAAGATACATGCACTGAAAATACCAATTGCTTGTATGTCTGTTAACTAGTAAGATTGTTCTTTATACTTGAATGTTCATACAACAACACTGACTTCTATTATCGAAAGGTGTATTTGGCTGGAGTTTGGCAATATTGACGAAATTTCAACTACAACTTGGATAAAATCATCCAGGGGTTTATATTTAAACTCTGTGTGGAAATGCCAAACATATGAATTGAAATAGTATTGGATAGAGAACAGTTGATATGTCTGAGGATTCCAAATACCACATCATAGTTGATATTTGCGATCATCCAATGCAATCTGAAACAATCATTCATTGCTTATGAGATATAAATCGTAGAGAAGTATACACTTTCAGCTACCTTCAGCTATTAAGTATAATTTACATGGAGTTGCCAAGTTCAAAGTATGAAGCAGAAACCAAAAGTAACAGAAGTAGAAGTGATTGCCTGTTTGTTGAATAGAGTTAAAAGAGAGCAGAGGAAAATTGTGCAAGGTAGAGCTGCAAAAAGATTAGATGTAAGCTGTGAAGTATTTTACTTTGTAGTTATGATTCAAAGTTGAAAGCCAAAAGTATCAAGATTTCACCTCAGGCTTAATGCAGTCATGTGCTATTTAATTGCATCGAATGTTATGAACAGCTGCAACTGTACAGATTTCAAATTATCATCAAATCATAATCAAATCATAGACAAACATGCAATATAGATGACTTCTGAAAGTTGAAGCTTAATTTTATGAAATTAAACCTGACAGTTGTACTCAGATGCTTCAAGACATGGCTGGGCAGTTTAAACACAAATGCCATAATTACTAACTGAAGAATAATACCCAGCATTATTAGTCTGGGCAGTATATTATGTGTACTAGCAAGTTATAGGCTGAACAGATGCTATTTGAAACAGTTCTAGAGAAGTACTAACCCAGCCAATTTGAGTGGATAGCAAACATTGATGGTTTGATTTATGAAGAAAAGATATTAAGTTAAATTCCGATATTGCAGTAAGTTGTAGAGCTATGATATTAAACTATATTACAGAGTGTTAATATTGAGCTTCTATGTTTAAGTGGAACATTGAGATTCAAGGTTAAGATGACTCTATTTCAACCATAATAATAATAGTAAGGTAACATTACTGGTGGCCTATTGCCACTATGCAGGATATTTTTGATGATGAGTACTTAAACATTTGAATTATATTATAGGCAAATTGATGAACTAAATATCAACTATAATACATAACAGAGTTTTCAGTTTTCAATTTTATATATCAACAGTTGAGCTTCCAAATTATACTAAAGTATTGTGTACACTGGTTGTACTTCATGGTGAGTATGGGTTTGAACAGTGAAGACTCAGCCAAATCAATCAAGATATAGGAATCAATGATTAGGTACCAAAAGGTACAGTGGAATATATTTAATCGCTACTACTCCAGAGTATAAAAAGTATGATCAGATGATTCACAGATGATGTGGAGGTAATTTTTGATTGATCATCAATATATATTGAAAATCAGATTTGTGGACTTCAAAGCACTATGTTGATAAAAACTAAGCTGTAGTTGTTTTGAATGAGTGGTATCTATTAAGATTGAGAAACTCATATCTAATACTATTTTCCAAATTTCAGATATCTTGAACAAGTAGTATTGCAGTTTAGAAATAATAAGGTTAATATACAATCAGACCAGCAATACACAGTACAATAAGAGGACTGTAGGTGTGTTGAGCCTCAGTTGTATAAAGTTGAAGTTCAATAATTAATATTTATTATATCAGTTGTAGTTGAAACTCCAGGCAACATCAAATTATATACATGGAATCTCTTGGGCAATTATTGATGTCAGGGAAGATTGTGTTCAGTATTACTTTACAGGGAAGAATGATTTGTGCAACTGATATTCCTGAGGATAATTGAGGAGATATTGATTGTACAAGAGTTGATATCAACAACCTAATATGGAAACACTTCAAGCATTGAGGTTTAAATGTGTAGAGCTGAGTGTCTATGACAACTGTAGAGGTTGTTGTAGGTTGGAGTAAATGCAAAAATCAAAGTCTGGAACAATTCAACTTCGTACAGTTACTCATCATAGTATTTCATAGCAATTCAGGTTCTACCATTGCAATAGTACAGTATGAGTCTTACAAGAAAAATAAAATACCATATAATGTAGAAGTAGTTTTGCAAGTTGAGCCCAAAGTAGAAAAGTGGAGATGTAAAGCTTATTCGTAAAAGTCGTCCCAGTGTGGGTTTGCAAAAATCTCCTTATATACAATATCAGTTGAACTGTAATAATTAACATCTGGACTGTATACTCTATATCAGCATAGAATACAATTAGCGGCTGCTTTTCTAAAGTCTCTTCTGATATTTGGTAATTACAAATTTTAAGCTGCAATTGAAATTATTCTTATTAGTTTGTGATATCTCCAATACTTATTTACAGTCAAATTCAAGTTTTACTAGACAATATATTCAGTACAACTCACGTCATGTATAGATTCAGATAAAATCTGATTGAATCTAATGAGAAAGTCTCTGCCATCAAGCGCAGATGTTTCACCACACCATGGTTTAGGTCGTAACTATACTCCAAGGTATTCAATGAACACATGTTATGTGAATGTCTTCTTCAATATGATATACTGTAAAGTGTATGTAGAGTTAACTGTGTGAATATACTCACCGAGTCAGTCTATACTGTCATGATCAAATAAGGCCTATATCAACATTGGCTTGAAGTCACTATGGTAATAACTATTCTGGCCATACCATAGATCTAACATTTCAACATGGACCATCCACATCTGCATTTGAGGCTTCTCTCTGGCCTCCTCACCCCAGGTGATGGTTACTTCCTGGTTGTCCATATATACCTCTTATTTGCTGAACTTGGATGGTAGATTCATGTTTTTTTGTTTAGACTTTACCCTGTTAACCAAATATAGCAAGTGTTACCAATTACAGCCAATATTGTTGCAGTTGTATAATTATTAGTACATCAGAAATATATCGTTTAGTTACTGGAAGTAGCCAGGAGGGAGGTGGAGTGTAAACTTATAACTGTCAATGTCAGGAGAGAATCAAACCCTAGGAGAACATTCCAGGCCACTGTTGGAGACACTTGGATGTCTGTTGACTCTGATAGAAGCACCATGAAAGTGATTGTTATATGATTGGGAGTTTGTTAACATCATGGAGAGAGCTTTGCAACCACCTTTGACAGTTGCCGATTCAATGTCAAAATTCCAAAGTTAGTCTGAGGGATACCTTTATTTTTGTGAATCTAGATTCGGAGGAGAGCAGGGATTCTTGGCGACATTCACGATGAAGCCAAATAGTGGGATACTCTTTGCGGTAAATAATTATTCATGGTTTATTGTTCCATATCGCTTTTCAAGGTTTCTTATACTTGTTGACATCATCTTCAGCATTTAATATTTGAAACACTTGTTTATGGAACCTAACAAGAATTGCCATAATTCAAACATAACAGCAGATTCACTGTAACAATTACATGAATAATCAATTGAATGATGTCATTTTACCATGGTGTGATTTCCATCAAAGATATCTTCAAATATGTGTGAATGACTCTCTGTAGAGTATGTCATCATGTGGCTGTGGGTTCATGCTGAAAGCAACCATCTAGGCTACAAGGTATCATGGACTTTGACTTAATCAATCAATTGTCTTGACAGGTTCATCTCAACAAATTGGATCTGGTCAGATAAAAGCAGTAGTACACTATTCATCAATAACACCAAGAAGCTAGAAGGGCTTTTTGTATATGCTGATGATTTCTAGATGGAGAGTGGGTAAAATTAACCGCTAATGTCATTTGTTTCAATTCATGATAATTGACTAAGGTGTATGGAGATGTCAGTAAGGGGCAAATCAAAATTGAGTTAGAAAGGGAATGAAAGATTCAGGTGAATTAGGGGAGCTACTACCTGGAAAAGAGAAGTGTCAAAAAAGAGAGTTGGTGTATGGAATGAAATTGAGTGATGATAACCCAGGAAGTGGAGCACAATCAACGATGAAGCAGTACCCCTGCCTGCGCTGGAACACGACGGCAAGGAGGGCTGTTGGAGATAATGGTGCACCTATCACGGGAGAGTTGCACAGAATTGGCGAGATCAAATGTTGCCCACTGATGTTTGTCTAATAAAGAGACGTGGCTTCTACAATGAACTGTATGACTGGGGGAGGGCAAAATATATATCAATAGTCATCTTAAGAACACATAAGTTTACACCTCTTTCCAGTTGTATATTCAGAAAGTGAACAATAAATAGCTGCAGCTAACAGTACTAAAGTCTACAGAACAAGAAGTTGGATACACTAGAATCTGGCAGGCAGGTACCACAAGCTATTGGCAACAAAGAAACATTGATGGTTAGTTATATCTTGCATATCCAGTTGGGTGAACCATAACTTGAGATCATCCAGGAATTTTGATAAATAAACAGCATCGAGTTGGGGCTTCTTACACTACATCTGACGCTAAGTGTCAGTGCCCAAATGTGATCTTTAACTATGCACAACTGTTTGACAGCCTTTATCTACCAAGCAACCTTCAATGTTACTAATTTATAGTTTTAGCCATGTACATGTTGGGGAGCAGTCAATATCCTAAATCTGAGAGAGATAGATTAAATAGAATCCAATACTTACATCTTCTTGCATTTCCAAATCGGTATTTGGAGACACATTACCAGGCAAATAACACACAGTTGGCATATTTACAGGTTCACCTGGTAATGTCCCCTGATGATGCCGAGGTTCAGTTGTTACATTCCAGAATTAGTTAACCATGGAGTAGATATGATTAGATATTTGTGACCAAGAAGTCTTTGGGAACACAATTGCCTCCATGACACTTTTCACTACACCACTAGTAGCCCTTTTATGTTGGGGAACATTGCAATCTCTGCTGGCCTTGGGTTTTACAACATGCCAGTCTCCACTAGACTTGCATTGTGGCAGTGGCTGGGCATTAGAGTGGCCAGACTGTTGAATGTTGTTGAGGGTTGACTTTTGGCATTCAAGCAAGGGTGGTGCCATAGCCACAGCAGGGTTTCAGAAATTTGGAAGTGGAGGGCATGCAATGACAGTATCAGCATGACTCACTTTGGGTTCCAGTTGAACCTTTGTAATGCATAATACCTGGTCCAAAACAAACCTCATCAGCAAAATGTGAAAAAGTTCAGGACCCACATACAAACCTTCCAGACACTCCGGTCGACCACACTAGTGCTCCAAATTCACTTCAGATGCTACCAGGCCCCCCTGGAGCTAAGCAAAGAGCTCTCAGATGCTGCAAGAGCATTCTCATGTGCTTCTTAAACCAGTTGGAGTAATGGAAGTTTCTTCAAAATGCTACGATATGTGAGATATAGGAGAGTGAGATTTTGGAGCAGCTGAGACCTTGCGAGTAGCTGAGACTTGAATACAATTTTTGTTCGGAATATTAAACTTTGTGTTGTCTAGTTAAAGTGGTGGTTTGTACAGTTCCCAAACCATGAGCCATTTTGTGTATTATATTCATCTTTGTTTGACATTGGTATTTCACAATCGCCATCAGATTCACTACACCATGATAAGGCATATTTTATCAATCCGAGTTGATCTCTATATGTATAAACAGTCAATATGGCAGCAGTCCATACTCGAGTGCATTGATGGGAGCTCCTGCAGCTGCCAAAGAAATGAACCTACAGATGCGCTTGAAGGCAGTGATCCAGCGAGTGTGGAGATTCACCTTGATTGAAGTGCTTATCATATGAGCTCACAGCTTCACCTGCAGGCCGAGATCGAGTACACTCAGTGATGCACTTGGAGGAAGTGGTTAATTGAATGTAGAGATGTACTTGGTGGCCATATTCGAGCAAATTTACTGATGCAATTGATTGTTGTGAACAATGGAATTTGGAGATGAGCATGGAGTTGCGGATCAAGTGAACTCAGAGATGCACCTGGACGCCCTGTTCTGGTGAGTGTGGAGATGCACTTCCAGGCCATGAGTGTGTGATACTCGAGGCTGTGATCAAGCATGTTTGGAGATCCACATGGAGGCTCAGCTTGCATGCACTCAGAGATGCACATATGGGCAGCAATCCACAGAAATGCGAGGTATACTTGGAGGTGGTGGATCAGAAGGTGTTGGATGTGGACGTACTCAATTAGTGTTAGCAACGGTTCCGGACCGTCACTTCGGGTCCGGGTCCGGCTACAAACCGAACAGTTGCCAAATTGGCGGTCTGGGTTGTCAATAAACCCGAACTGCCTACTCGGGTACGGTTCCATGGTAAACTCCCAACCCGTCTGAATTGGGCGGGTTGTCAGCGGGTCGCCCAGCGGCTCCATCTATAGATTCATATAAGGCTGTTGTATTTGCAGTGTGTTAATAGTATCTTATCAAAATCGCGTTTTCAGCAACCAACAATGTGCTTTTGCTTGTTGAGGAGTGTGTAATATCGATTAATTTGGTATCTGTGTTTCACCTTCGATATATGCTATTTTTGCCTAGCAAGGTGGTCAATAATACAGTTATGCACGCGAAGATTTGCGCGATGCCATGATTACGAAATATGCAAGTCCTGAAACTGTTGACGCTCGGTTGACGCTCATTTTCAGGATGCCGCAGGGAGCATCTCGCTATTGTTTTTGCCTGTAAAGGCTGCCAATATCCCATAAATGGATGTCTACAACTAATCGGAACATAACTTACCGAGGATGCAAAGCTAAAAATTGTTGACGCTCCGTTGACGCTCATTTTTCAGACATAGTAGCGATGTCGTCGCTACTGTTTCTGCCTAGAAAGGCAGCCTATAATCTGATTATGGCCTATTGCCGCCGCACAACACTCGGATTTTCCATGATACAAGGCCCAAAGTCGTTGATGCTCCGTTGACGCTCATTTTTAGGACATAGTAGCGATGTTGTTGCAAGAGGTTTTGCCTAGAAAGGCGGCCGATGGCACGATTATGGCATAACGTCGCCGCACAGCCCATGTAATTTCCAAGATGCAAGGCCAAAAGTCGTTGACGCTCTGTTGACATTCATTTTAATGTATTGTCCAGTCAACATCTGCTGCTGTCGACAATTGATTTCATCCTGATTTGACTTGATCGGCTGTTATTCTGCCTGATTGAGACTCAGCCCTGTGGCAAAGCCGAGCGGCGTAATAATCTTGCACTGTTCACTCTCACATGACTTAAAATGATGTATCATGCCCAAAGATTCATTGTGCCTGCTATACATCTATTTATGAACCGATATTCACGATCTACTTCTTACCATTCACCCATTATATATCTCTAACTGAAACTCTCGGTCAAGCTACATAAAGCTGGTGAACCATTGACGCATTCTGTCCTACTTTTTCTT
>Ga0307515_10001159_pt1 | contig 60385 bp, 53 predicted proteins | sample 17_EM_MG_FD_194513 | JGI IMG/M metagenome (GOLD analysis project Ga0307515, IMG submission 194513) | Populus trichocarpa ectomycorrhiza microbial communities from riparian zone in the Pacific Northwest, United States - 17_EM | ecosystem: Host-associated > Plants > Roots > Unclassified | place... | reverse complement strand
AGGCGCTCTGGAAATCCATTGAACAACGCGTAAATCATTTCGGATATCCAAAGATGCATCTTGCAAGCCATATCTCAGAGTCAATTTGCTGAATGGGTTCTGGTGACAATTTCATCACCAATATTTCTGAACGGCTACATATCACCAACGTGAATGAGGCATATTGATCTACCAACGCAGTCAATTACATTTGACAGTTGCTCAAGCACAATGACCGGTGTACCGGTCTTGACTATATGGAGGAGACACTATCATATCTTGCACTCCATGGCTGGTACGATTTTGACTTAGCAAAATTTTTCAACCTACTGTCCGCTACCGATAAGTGGCGAAGTACACGCAGTGCCCATCTTTTGCGTCTCCAAACAATTGAGGATGGGCCCATTATCCGCCCTGTATCACAGCAGTTATATCATTTGAGAGAAATGCATGTCTGCGGAGTGTGCAGAAGTATCAAATTAACCTCACCCAGAGATGCATCAGAAGACTTCGGAATTCCCAACTTTGGACAGCTATTCCATGCGCAAATTGAAGAGGACTGGGGACACAGAGTTAGTGGACTCGTGCTCGGATACGATCAGAATGTACTCTTAGACAGTATATCTATTACACTCCAGAACGGGCTGTTGTATTACCGTCAACCATTTCACAACCCTACTTCTGTTGAGCGTCTGGGACTTGATTGCAAGGTAGAATATACGAATGCGATCATGCCGGAATCTCATAACATCTGGGTCCAGTATACGCAAAGTGAAGAGAATGACCTCGATATCACCTTCCAAGGACGAGTTCCTTCTTTTCCTGTATTATCTTTCAGCTGGACTCCACAGAATCAGATCCTCCAATTTCAGGAGTGCCTGTCAGCCGGGAAAGCATTATCGACCTTTTCTAAGAGGTGCCAGACGACTCAACAATGGTTATTATGTCCTCAAGCTCAAGAATATGCGGTGGTGATTCCAACAAAGTTCAAAGATCTTCATGGTTGGGCTGATTGTGTTGACGGGTTCATCCGGGTTGTCAAACAAATGAATAAGATGCATATTGTACTGGTTGGAGCAATAGTTGGACCGGCACATTTGGTGCGGGAGAATGCTGCATCGGGCGGAATCGATAGCGTATGGCTTGTAAATAATCATGTTGATTTAGATACCTACTGGACTGTATATTAATTAGATTAGAATGCCTGATTCAGGTGTGTAGCTGTGAGATAGTTTATCGAATTGTACTATTCGATAGACATTATATATTATCACTCCCGGAGAGTCTGGCTCCAGGTGCACCAGAATTGTCTTGGAGACAAGTATTGTAGTCCCAGCAGCTCCGAAATTTACCACATTAAAGGCCTGATTTTATCGCATTTTGAAGACGCCATCATACTCGTTAGAATATTCTTGTATTCCGTTCCGCTACGTCAGGATCGTTGAGGAGCACCTGCAAGTACTCCCAGAGCACCTGAGAGGCACATCGTTTTGCATTCAGCCTGTTCGGGAGCTTCTGGGAGCTTCTGGAAGGATCGGTGTGGCTGGTCAGAACAGCTGAGTCATTGAGTTTTGACTTCCGAACCACTTTACGTTTTGCTGATGTACTGCCTGGTGCCTGCAACTGACGCCTCCCCGTGCCTGGTTTCTGCAACTCAGCAAGTCTCTGGATCATGCATGCAGGAGGGTACATGTGAGTATATAGTCAAGTGAGATTGGGAGTGTTGTCACTCTTGAGAGTGTACTGGGGAGCATCGAGCCAAGTAGGCTGGGAGTGTACCATCGAGTGGAATTGGAAGGGTACTTGAAAGCGTGCCCAGGAGTGTGTTTGAGATCTGCATGAGTGCCGGTTTGGTAGTGTACAGTCAAGCAGGCTGGCTGCCATCAAGTGCAAGTGTGAGCATCCATGGGAGCATGCCCGGGAGTGTACTTGAGAACATACACGGTGTACTTGGGAGCATCTTGAGAGCTAACTTGGGAGCGCATGGTCAAGTAGGCTAGGAGTGTGTCATCGAGTGCGATTGGGAGTGTACTTGAGAGCGTGCTCAGGAGTGTTCATGAGAGCCGCTTGAGAGCAGGTTTGGGAGTGTACAGTCAAGCAGGCTGGCTGTGTACGATCGAGCGCAGTGGAAGTGTTCTTGGGAGCATGCCCGGGAGTGTATCTGAGAATGGACTCGAAGGTGTACTTGGGAGCGTACTTGCTGTGCACTTGGAAGTGTCTTGAGAGCTTAGGTGGGAGCGTAAGTCAAGCAGGCTGGGGGTGTACAATCGATTGCATTCAGGAGTGTACTTCGGAGCATACTTCGGAGCATGCAATGAAGTGCATTTGGCAGTGTTATTGAATGCAGTATGATGTATAATATCAAGCGCCTATAATCGCATGCATATCATAGTAATCAGGTCAAATTGCAGGTCCATAGGACCTCTTAGTGCCACGGGTCAAATATGCTATGGATTACCGGCCCAAGAACAGCTTCACTATGAGTTACGCATCGCGTAAGGTCATTTTTCCTGGTGAAGATGCATCAACCTACTGATCATGTAATACATAGAATATAGAATAATCAATCTTATACTGGAAATAGCTAGTATCCTTCAAATGCATAATGGAGAATTCAAAATATGAGTCAGTCTCTTAAAGTCAAGTTTTATCTGGTTTTGACAGATCTATATAACATAACTATAAGGTAAACTATTAAAAAATTGAATTGCACCAGAAGTAAATAATATTGAATTAAAAGATAATGTAGAAGTATTGTTACAGTAAGTCTTAAATACAACAAAATTTTTACAGAGATTAGATAGTGATCAAACATCATCTTAAGTGGCATCAATACTATAATATAGTTAATGTAATCCGTATTTTGTGAGTACAAAAGTAAGTGGTCTGTTTGATTCAAAAATAAATATTATATAAATCAAAACTAGCAGCCAAATTGTATATAACAAAAGTCTGTCAAATAGCCAATATAGTGACTTTCTACTTTTGTTAATAATTATCATATTTACTAATTCTGTTTTGAATCAAAATTCTACAGATATTTTGTGTTGTTTCGATTCAAAAAGAATATTACTTGGTTCTGAATACATTTCATTACGATATTAGCTATTGCTAACTTTCTGATATATGCCAAATTGAATTAAAACCAATCTATGTCATATTAAATATTGTCAGCAGAAAAATATTCCATTCGGGCGGAATGGCTCCGTCGGAGTGGACGCTCTCTGTCAGAGCCTTCAGAGACACCCTGGTGGCGGATTACTCCGCCCCCATCCTCAATAAAATGCGTCGGGGTGTATATCGCCATCCGATCACTGTTTCACCGTTTCTTCGCGTTCTGTCGGTCTCGTATTTTAAACGATCACTCTGGTGTTGTAGGCAAGTGTGACCATACGTCGGAATTGGTTCATTGGGTTCCTGCTTGCATTGGGGTTGTAATGCAATGGGTGATGCCGTGAAAATCTCTTCTCGCATTCCTTCTAGCTGCGCGCAAAATGCAATTCTCTCTCTACAGATTATACACATCATTCCAAGTTACAAGATCCATATGGCTATTGACAATCACTTGCTCATTCCGTCTGTCTCCTGGCTTAATACTAGTAGCTGTCTCTGGAAATATGTGTGCGCATCCGACAATGTTTCCCACGCTGAACACTTGCAAAGTAACGGCTGCCGATGCATTTCCCACTGCGGCAAATGTCGAGACGGGATCCAAGTTACAAGAGTTTTCAGGTATTGTGGTGAGCGCCAGGGCTAACCAGTACTCAACAAAAGCTCCATCCTCATTTAGGAGGTTGATTTTGAATAGTTGTTGCAGTTGCCACGGGAGACGCCCATTCAGCGCACCATGACACCTCCCCACGCATTGCGTGACCCACACCCAGTTGTTCCGTCGATCCCGACCATGCCAGCTCCGGCTTCCTGTGCATCGACTCATCTGAGATATGCGTCCACCATCCAATCACTCAACATGAACGTGAATACCATGGTAAATACAGGGTTCCATTGGGAGCAGTTGTTCATCCGATATGTACGTCTCTTTACGACCCATATGCTTGATAAACTCCCGCGTGCTGGTGTATATTGCCACACAGTGCATTGCCTCTTGGGCATTGTCGAGTAATGCTCTGGAGTCTTTGATCATAGTGTCAGGATGCTTTCCATCGCGACCGTTTTAGGGTCCCATGAATTCGGGCTAGGGATATGAGTAGAGACTCAAGGGGGCAGCCAGATCAGCTCCGGAAGGGAGGACTTTGCAGGTGGCAGCAACGCTGAGCGAAGGCTTGGAGATTGAGCCCTCCGATTTCGAAGCAGAAAATGTGATGCTGTGAGGCGATTACTTGTGGCAGGTAGTTGAGATTGCGATTGGCGGTGTTCCAACCTTCCTTGAGGTTCGTTTCATGTGCTTGTTCATGTCTCTTGGCAGAATACTGTTGCATGGCTCTGTATAGACGAATCTGTTCAACCCAATGAGACACCAAGTGGATCTTCGGAAAGTTGAAGTTAGCATCTAACTCTTTGGACACATCTATCTCCAGGCTGATATGATCCCGCCAGGCAGTCATTTTGCGTCGCTTCATGGATGGCATCCAGGTTTCAGCATATGTTTCCTACTCTACCGGTCGCTTCTTCACGAGTTCCATTCTCAGGGCATTGGCTTTGGGCCTTCACCTTTCCGCCGGCTCGCCCGAGTAAGAAAACATCTTTGAAGGTGTAAAAATGACGCAAGGCGACCTCCATGTAGCTCAATGTTGCATTATCGTGAGACTTATATCGAGCATACATATAGAATTCCAACACTGACCGTGTGCACTCAATTGCATGATTAAATATGGGACACTGAGCAGGGCTTCAGCCTCGTAAAGACTGGGTAACAACTCCAAGCAGGTACCAGCTCAGTTGCTTCATCTCCTTTCCATTCCATTGAGAAACTTCTTCATATGGCTAATTTTTTGGTGTGAGGTGGTGGTAAGCAGGCACGGATAACCAGATAGCATTGTACTTGCCGAGCCGTTCGTGTGTCTTCCTGAAGTGGAAAATCCACTTCTGGAGGTGGTCAAGCATGCCAATCGGCATTGGATGGAGGAGGTCGGGCTTAGGGAGGTCGCTTACGATACAGGGAATACCTTCAAACATGTTGAATCCTCAGTGACCATGATGCAACAAGTGTTCGGCATTGGCTGCCCTGGTGTTGGCATTGCTGAGCATTTGATATTGGTTGTGATCCCGCTCGGGGTGTCGCTTGTCATGAGGAACATAATCTCCAAGTTCGTTATTCGGACACTTGCACCAAAAACAGACACTCCACTTGAGATGGTGTAGGTCGCTATACCCGAGGCAATCTGCAAGCCACACTGCTAAAACCAGTTTGCAATGCCTGAAGTTGCCATCGGCACATAGAAAGTTGTAATACCCGCTCTTGGTGCTGAGATTTGTTTAAAGGTGAGTAGCTGGAGTATCCGCCGGAGTACTATGTTCAGCACCCCTTGGTGTGTTTGCCGCTGCTCATACAGCTGCTTCTGAGGAAACTTGCGGTAATTGATCGCAATCGGCAGCAGAGGGACCATTAGAACGCTGTGCGTTGATGGCATCTGGCGGATCTTCGAAGATAGATTGCCATTTGTCATATATACAGGCCACTCCTTCATGTCGCCAGCAAAATTCTGGAGAGGTGTTCTGTCAGACATGAAGATCAAAGTAACCAGTGTATCCCCCACTCTGAGCGTTGACTAAACATCGATTAGAACGTTATTATCCTGGTGTATCTCTCCTTACCTGGGTCTCCCACCACCAGTCCGCAGTATGCATTTCGGTATAGCGGCATTGCAGTGGCGTATAGCTGTTAAAGCAACACTGAGGGGCGTAACTGAGATGCTCGGCGTAGGCTGGCTGCCACATCAACCATTGCATGCTTTTGATGATGTCTTGATTCGAGTATTTGATATGGCGTTGGTGATTGTCATTCTATCTCATATCCTCCAGAGTGTGTAGTTTCCACTCCCAAAGAGACTGATCATCTGGCATGCTAGCCACAAGCTTTTGGATGCCATTCCTGTTTTCGAAGCTTGGGAAACGCAGACGAGTGTTTTCTTCTTTCAGAATGTTGTCATACTACGTCTTGATGCCATTCTTCTTGATCCCAGACTGGATGTATTTGTACACTTCACGCGTTGGGAGCGGGTAGTAAGGATTGTTCCGTAGGTTCGTCTCCAGGCAACCCTGAGCATCACCTTCCAATGGCCGAGGAATGTAATCAATCAGCAGAGCGCCAGTGCTATGGTATATGTCCGTCTGCGGCAGAGGACACGGCGGTTGTTGAGACTCCCACTCTGCGATGTTTTCAATGTGTTCGAGGTAGGGAGCGCCTCCAAGTCTTCAACTGAATGTTTGTTATTGTTGAATTCACGACGCTGAGCGGGTTCAACATGCCGGTGCGTGCTGCGAATAATCAGATTCTTCTGGCGCGCAACTTGATGGTGTTCAGGATGGTTTAATGTGATATGTTTTAGTCACCAGCTGTCTGAGGTGAACTTCTTTCAGCATGACAATTCAGGGAAACGGAAAGGGGGCTTCTCTGCCATTCTCGACGACACGCAATGAGTGGAGTATACACTGCGCAATGGGACAACAGTTGGTGCTGGGCCTGAGTAGCCTGGCATGTAAGCGCATGATACTTTCAGCTAACTTATTGAGCCTCCACACCATCACAAAGAGGTTCCTTACACGCCAGGAGTTGCAAAAATGCTGCATGTGCGATCTCCCATAATACTATGAATAAAATAAAACCAATCCAAAACCCATAAATAAAATAAACTCTAAGCAATCCAAAAACCTCGCCACGCGTGTAATAGTCAATGCCTGAGATGAATAGATTAGACCAAAGGAACCGAAGAAGACAAGAACCCAACCCTAACCCGAACACAACAACCATCGCCTCCTCTTCAACTTGAGGACTGGTTCACTCCTCACCTACCGAGACATCCGGGTGCGTCTGAGGGAGAGGGGCATCGGGTAGAAAAACATTGCGGAGACTGTCACGAAGTGCCGATTCACTGAGCGGCTGTGGATCCATATGCCTGTCTGAGATGTGTCCGGCTTCCTCAGCTTCTCGCACCGTTGGCACCACCTGGCAAGGTTTTCCCGGCGTCACAAGCTCAAACTTCTCCAGCCCAGTGAGGGGATGTGTCTCCGGAGTTGGTGTTATTGGGGGAGGCTCCGGGGTTTGTGGCCGTGGCCGCGGGGTATGCTCGCGCATCCCCTGACTTTCCCAGGTAGCACCATTGGCTGATTGTCTTCCATGGTATGTACCTCGTCAGCCAATGAATTTACCATCTCTCCCTGGCCAATCATACAAGGTTCTTTGCCATCATCCTCATCTTCATCCTCCTCCTCATGCTTATCCTCCTCCTCATCCTCATCCTCCTTCTGTTCATCATCCTCTGTATAATCATCACAGTCGCTGTCCATATCCACATCGCAGTCGAAATCAATGCAGTCCGGTGATTCCACATCGTATTCCATGCACATATCCAGATCAGGATCATTGACTGAGTCATAGTTGCCATCCAACTCGGTAGAGTCGGTGTCATCATCTCAGGAAATTAACATGGCGGGCGATGCTTCCGGCTCAAAATATACCCGCTCTTGTTCGCCCTCTGTGTCCAAGTCTGCCTCATACATTTCCTTCTGCAACTGCAAAGCAACGGCACGAGAGACATCATCTCCCCCTGGGGTTTGTTTACCAATACCTTGCCCTTTACAGTTTCCCTTCCCCTTCCCTTCCTCCATTGGTTTCCCCTTCCCTTTCCCCTTCACATCCTTTGTTCTCTTCTCTTTCCCGGTCCCTGTCTCACCGCCATGCCGGTCCTCCTCACCCACGCCGTCGTCATTGTGATTGCCATCGCTATGACAGCTCCGTCCAACGCTCTCCGGATCCGCCCAGTTCTCATCATCATCATCCTCGTCGATTATCTTATGCCAATTCAGTGGTCCAATGGCCAGGAAGTAGCCTGGCTTGTACTGCCGGCAGTTTGGTGTCTCAATCTTTGCCCTGAGATCATCACTACCGTACAGAGAGAAACGCTCAGCAGTGCATCTAACCTTCCCCGAGCTGGTTGTGTGCGGATTGGAGCAATCAACTGGATCCCTGAAGGTATGTGGGTTGTCGCACCTCCAATTGTTCATTAGGTTGCGGGTTTTGTTAAAAATTTGCCTCATTTATGAGCAGAAGGCTGCCGACCACTCCCTTAAAAACAAACTCCTGCTCCTGTGGTGCGGCCACATTACCTGAAATTGTGACAAGTGGTAACTTGTGACTGGATCAAGAAAGATTATATCATACAACAGGTCCTGTGACCTCTGATCCTTGATGCCGCAAATATTGTATATCCGTATGAGTCCACCGATGTATTCCGGGATGAATCCCTTGATACAGTCCCGATCCACCGACAGGTGTCGATTTATAACTGATGTCGGCATCTTTGCCCTAGCTATTTCCTTCCCGTTTCCATTGCGGCTGCCCCTTGGTGCCATCGCTGTGAGTTGAAAATGAATCTACATCCAAGGCATTAGCATTATGATACAGTTGCAGATTGAGGAAGCAAGCGCAGAGGGAACGAACAAAGTTGTCTAGATTATCGGGTGTGTTTTGGAATGAGAGGCGTTGTATTGTGCAAGTCAGGTGATGTCGAGAGAGTTGTGGATGCTGGCAGCGTGTAACATACAGGAGGAAAAGAGAATTGAGGTGGAGGCGGGAAGATGGGATATATATACTCGAGTTCCTGCCATTTGATTCATATTCTGTGGTTTATTGGTTAATGAACATAAAATTGCGGAGCCTTCATATTGCACAACTGACCGGCACTTCATGAATGAGGAGCTTCGAGACAAGATTCGGTACTCCCGGTGAGGACAGTTTGCGACGCCGGGCATTGCTTTGGCATCTCATACCACTGTTGCAGCCCAGACCTCCTGCATCTCGGAGCAAACTGAGTAGTTCTCAAGTTGTCCCAACTGTGCACCAATCCAACACGGCTACCAATGCCTAGCGGTGGAAAATGCACACGCAACTGATGCCATAGGATAGAGAATACATCACTGTTCACTTTGGGATGCTAATAGCTCTGCCAAAGGGGGATTTCCACCGGGAAGCTGAAGATATATACAATCGATGATTCGAAGTATTATGCCAAGAACAAGTGCACTACTATGATAACCGCACCAAGAAGGCATAAACACCTTTCAAGTGGGGCAAATAGGCCTTCAGACGTTGGTGTAACAGTGAATATCAATGCTGAGTTTAATCTGATGGCACTTAACCCCATCATGGAATGCTTTTCAAGGGATCTTGTCACCGAGTATTGTCACGGTTTAGAGACTAGCACAGTCCACACCGCTCCTCCAGTTTTTGTCGAAACCCACCCTGGTCGCTCAAATCGGAGTCTACCTTGCCTGCCATTGCATCTGGATGCACAGGCAAATATTCCTCAATTCGTAACGTCGAACTCCTATATAGGACTATGACTTCCTAAATGCCTCACCCTGACACGACTCTGGTCATACGTAATCTTCGATGTCTTGCTACTTGTCAGAAACATTAAAATAGTGGGCCTTGGGGGAATTCTCAATTACATGTGCTGAGAGATGCATTTCCGTACTGGCAGGCAAGAGGGATTCCTCTCAAGGAGGGAGTTCCACAGCCTCTACACTCCGAAGTCAGAACTCCACCACCAAATCTTCGCCGAACAATTGTCGCGTTGCAGATATCCCTCAATGCTTGACCTCCACCCCGTCCACTACACACCGACAGTTAATAGATACTCCAACCCCCCCGCCAGGTCCAAGCAGTCGTAGCACACCAGCACCCGGAGGAATCTCAACTCGTCAGGTTGAATCCAGCCCCACATCCAGCATTGCTATCACTCCCACCCCTCTCAGTGGGTGTGAAAACCTGCCTACCCCCATCCTGAATGCAGAGGCCCGCGCAATTGTTACAAATCCACTCTGAATGCAAGTTACCGAAAGAATCAGGGACAGAGGCAGTGGCAATTGGAACCCCGGACAGTGTCTACACCTCGATCAATGGTCTCCGGCAGTCACAGAATCCATCGATTTGGTCACTCAGACATGATGCATCTTGTGTTTGCAATGTGCAGACTCCTGGAGCTCTGCATTTGGAACAGACAGCCGTCTATGAGTGCAAGCATCGTGGAGATAGTAAGTAATGCAACGCGACCCGTTTCAAAAGGATTAGCTGAAGCCCCACCCTGGCAGATAATCGAGACATACTGGAACACCACTATGCAGCAAAACAACATTCGGTCCATAGCATTTGAGGAGCGCACAAAGGGCATCTTGAACGAGGTATGCTGGAGCAACGGCCCATGTTGGATATTACATGCCCAATCATGTACCAGGTTCGAGCACAAGTTGATAAGGTTGAATCCCAGATCATTCAATCAGCAAGGGACAACATAGCAGATCATTATGATCACCACCGCTTGGAATCCGCCGCAGAGCTTTTGGATTTCATTGATTCCCTTCTGGCAGCCGATCAGTATCTTTTTCCTGTAGCATAGCGTGCGGAAGTTTGTGTACGTGGCCCAAATCCAACGCACAGAGAGTCGAAAGCTGCTAACGAATGGCAAGCGTCCACTGTACTTCTTGGCAGAGGCAATCCCACAGTTTATGTACATCAAATTTTATCATCAGGCAAATAACCGTGATAAGTATGCTAATGGATTTTATAATTCCATGATTAACGACAAGGACGGTCATATACCCTCGCCACTGATCATGTTGACCTGCACCGCGTTGCGCTATGCTCTCCTGGAGTGGTAAAACAACAAAGGCGTTCATCCGAAAGCTTCCAAGTCAAAGCTGAAAGCGAACAGATGTTAGGGGCTGTCCCTTAACGGAGGTATTGGTACTTGCATAAGGCTAGATGACTTTATTCCTATATTGTTAGGGATACAAAACACCAAGTCTAGATGTAGTGCAAGTGGCCAGCCCCATAGTCTTTAGCGGGATTTTATGGGAGCCTTGTGTCAATTTGATAGCAAGCAAGCCTTGTTGCTAGCAGATTCACTGAAAGTTCTTATTCAGAACATCTGATTCGATGATGCAATAACCTTGGCCAGTCACAAGTAATCAAGACTTGGAGATGCCAGATATGACTTACCACATTCACTAAATTACGCTACGTGGGAATAGATGCGTCGACTGCACTATGTGCAACTGACGTGTCAGGCAGACAATAAGTCAATATGCGATGAAGATGGATCTCAAGCCAATCCCTAGTGGAGCGGAACAACTTGGGCACTCCCCAGTCAGTGAGAACACTCTCAACCGTAGTATGGCATGTCTGATTAATTGACGTTGAGCCGTAGAGGGGTTAATCATGATGTGATGCGTCAGTTAAATGTTGATGGAGTAATTGTGGGTCACCACGTCAGCCTCCGGAACAGATAGAACCAAATAGCCTGAATGGTGAGGCTCCATTAAGCAATCTGTTAAAACTTTCCAAATAACCATGTCAGGTGAGGAGAAGTTTTTGACTATCCGAACATTCCAGTTGCAAGATATCTCAGTTGAAGTCAGTGTTTGATGATATCCTATCGCAGATGATGGCCCGAGTGGGAACAGAGCGCTTTATAACTAATCATGCGAGAACACCATAATCTTTGGGAAGCGTGGTCATGTCAAGACAGATTACAGCTCATTAAGGAGTACTCTAAGATATGACAGATGAGGTCATAGCAATCTGTGATTGATGATGATGGCCCTCCGGGGAGAGTAACTCTTCAAAACCAATCATGCAATGCAAGAAACCTATAAAGAGACAGCAAAGCTCCGGCATTGAAAAGGATAGACCGAGAGTTACAAACGATACCTACCTGCAAAGACGAAACTGAATTAATATTAAGTTTTCGGTTCTTATTAATATTATTATTACCCAGTATATAAGTATTATCTATTGGAATATTTTGCAGTTCCCCCGCCCCATGACTGAACATAAATTTAACAACGAGTACGACGTTATATTGTCGACCTTATCCTTGCAATTGGACCACTTCGAAAATGAGGATCAATTATGTGCTGCGCAGTGTATCTGGTAGCTAGGAAGTATAATCCAGTTTACAGAAATATTAATCTATTATCGACATTGTAAAATATTCCCATCAGACTACGTTATTAATTGTGTCATTACACCATTATAGAGTAGTCAAGGAAAAATAATACCCAAAGACGATATTCCGGATTTCAGTCTAGAAGAGGAACTCACTTCTTACTCTCCTAAAGGGAGTAATACTGAGCACCCTTCGAAGATGAAGTATCTGCCAAAGGAACGGAGTGGGAGTTCAATTAATAAGACCTGAAGTGGGAATGTATTTACACCTCAAAAGATTAAGCAGAAAGGTATTAAGAAACAATATCCTGCACGAAGCGAAGAACAGTTACAGATGATCCGAGATAGTTTGCCAAAAGACGGCCTAATATTATAAGTAGGAACAATAGGAAGAGTAGAGTTGACGTCTACTGTTGAGTCTGAATAGACATGGAATTTCAGGGAGATTACGCTGAGACGTAATATTGCCAATAGTATCTGAACGCCCGATTCATCCAGGAAGAGAGTGAGGGAGTGGTGAAGAATCCTGTTAATTCAAGATTACACTATCAATGAGATATTACCGCTACGATATTAATTAATCACGGAGAATAATTATAGCAATATACTTTATGATATTCATTAACCACCGAGATTAATTATAGAAATATACGTATACTTAAATCATGAGATTTATTAAATGTATTGTCAGTATTGTATTACACTACGTTATGAATTAGTCACGATCTACTTGCAAGCATCCGACATGACTATATATATCTGTCCTCTGTGCGTATACGATTTATACAGACTTCCGGTACACTTTGTGTGGAGATAAGCATAGGAGATATTATGATCACAACTACGGCAGAGTGTGACTAAGTACGTACTCAAGTATTGTAGTATACTCTGAAGTATAGTTACATATGTCATACCGACCCTGTAACATTGGACAATATTCCATCCCCATTCCCAGTTGGTTACTTCGTATAGTACCCACAGGACTGCAGAAACTTGTCACTCATGGACTTCATGAAGTTTGGTCTACTCACCAACTCATGCAAGACTCTCATTTAGGCCACTCCAGACTGATGGTGGAGATCACCCATGTGATTTTCTTAGCCACCTTGACCTGTATTCAGTAACCATGTATGTGGTGCTCTGTTTCACTGTAGCCAGACAACACGTGCAAATACCTACCACTGCTTATTCAGTACACAGAACTTCTGCATTCTTACTGCATAGTTTCCAGGTGTAAGATTTAAGCTTGTTCCACCCAGTTCGGGCGTAGTGATGAATACAGCAGGATTTTGTGAATGCTGCAATTTGAACTAAATTGCTGAGAAGTGATCATTTCCAATTTCAACATACCTCTGGAATGTATGCACATGATCCGCACAGGTCCTGGTTAGCAATGACTGCAGATGATGAATTTGGTCTGGAAGAGAGCAATATCGCACCACCTCATCTGGAGGAGGGGCAATAAGCAGTGGATTTTCCTTCCTCTCGTGTTTCGGAAGAAGCGCCTCTCTTGGTGCACAGTCATGGTCAGGTTGAGGATACTCCACTGGTTTGTTCACAAGCATTGCCAGAAATGTCTCTCTCAGCCAAATGCATGTCAGAGAATCCGCCAAAGCATCAAGTCGCCAATTATCATAGCATTGTCCCAACTTGTTGTGATCATCCTCGGAGTCTGCCAACATTATGAAAACACATGCTTCATACCATCTACGAGCTCTCCATACTTCTGGAGCATATTCCAAAGCATATTTCTCCAAATCAGTATTCAGTTTGGAATGCTCTTTCTCAGTGTACTCAAGATCAAGATTGTGTGCATGCTCATTCCATATCCAAACGAGTGGTTGTTCATTGGGCAGTTTCGATTCTGAGCACCTTCTTATTGTCCAAAGCTTTGCGTTCGGAAACCTATAGTGTGCCATGTCATGTGGAGTTTGTTCATCTTCGGTCTGAATGGCATGCATTACACTCCTCACAGCAGAATGCAGTACCTCTGCATCATGCTTTTCTATCCCAGTATCATCCTCTGGATCTCCAGGTGCACCTGAACACAACCACATTGTCCGATACCCCCAGTCAGACACTCAATGGCATCCCAGCATAGCTGTGACTCAAGGTTCAAATCCAATTCTACCTTTCATTGCAATTTGCCAGCCCAGACTGTCGGTAGTCTTGTACAGATGGGATTCATCAAATATTGCAAATCTCCATGAACAGTATGAGAGTTGGCCGTTGCTTGAGGGTTTTCCACTGGATAATTGAGAATGATTTAGAACGAGTTGGATGTTCCATCGGTTTTCTAGCTTGCCAATTCTAAATTTCAGATCCTCATGGGTGACATTTCAATTTTCTGTGTGGAAAAAGTTCACCAGTTTGAAATGAATCCAATTTGTCATCTTGCTGATGACATGATTGAACGTCATTGTCAATCCTGGCATTGGGATCACCAGGATTGATTCACGGGCTGCAGTAAGTGCTGGATGCCCCTGAGGTGGAGTTGGCTGGGTCTGAAAATGGCAGTGGGGAACTGAATGTGGTCTCTGCCATGGATACCACTCCCATTCTTCACAGATAATCCTGGGATTGTCATTCTGCTCCATTCTCACCCACTCTGCAAGGGTGTTTCTCCACAAAATCAACTGCTGCAACCCAATAACAACCTTCTCAGTCTGCAATTTACATATCATAGTAACTACAACTAATGTAAATGTCTTGCAAAGACCCATTACATCAACCACCAGCACTCCTGGTGTATCTGAATCCCAAACCCATTTCCTGACGATGAACACTATTGCCGAGACCTGGCGTGGCAGAACATTGGGTCAAGGCAGGCCTGGAAAAGAATACATCTTACCACAGACTTGGTTAGCTTCTGATTAGTGAATCAGACAGGAATTCAGCAGCCAGTTGGCCTCATCAAGAGACTGATTTCAAACTTTGTTGTTGATTGTAATGAAGGCAGAGTGCAATACTGAACTGCTATTGTCTTGATCCACGACCTCCTTACTATTCTCCACTTGCTCCTGAACCTCTCTTACAACTTGGTTTGATTGCATTTTTTCCACAATAATCTCTTTCTCTTGCTCCAATATATGCTGGGCAGATGTGCTCTGACTCCAGCACATCTGAAGTTCATTGCAATGTTCGGCATTTCACTGACAAGCAATCATTGGAATGAGTATATATGTATGGAATACAATCAATTCTATTCTTTCAATCAGACCTTGCTGTAATACAAATATCATTTTCTTGCCCACCATCGTCCTCTCCCTCCAGATTTCCACCTGCTTGAGAACCTTCCAAAGTCCATGTTTAGTGATTAGTAGTTGCACATATCTGGCCTTGACACCGCTAGTGGAGGTTACCTTTGCCGATCTCGTTATTTACATGGCAATCTCCTTCCCCGTTGCGATTGTTCTTCCTCCCAAACATATTTTCCAATCATGTAGAAACCTCAATTTGTAGGCATTTGAAAGCAAACAGTTGTACGAAATCTGCCCACGTATGGGATCTTTCATCATGTCTGCATGCGTATATAATCCCGTATTCTCATCGTCTGATTCATCCCACTCCAAGGTGCAATTGACCATATATGTTTGAATGTGTAGCTCTGTCTGGCCTCCATTTATGTTCATCAAATCAATCAGCTTCTCCCAGTGCCTCATAGCTGTATCACAGACTATGAGTTGTATGGGGGATATGAAGTAATTGTTGACATTCGACACACAGTGAATGACAACCATGCATGCCGCATTTGGCAATGCCAAGACCATGTTTCTAGCGTTTCTGCTTTTCTGCTCTTCCATATCCATCGTCCATTGCTTTTTGCCTTTACTTCCCTTTTTCACCCACTCCTGATTGTCACTTGAACATTTCTTCAAATACTTTTGAATCCACTACTGCCAAGTCTATCCAGCATTAACAACATTTTCCAACAGCAGGCGGTTCTTGAATGCCACCAAAGAGTCTGCAAATGCTGACTTACAGTGCACTGATCCATCTCAAGGGTCGTTCAAATGGTTCAGCCTCCACATAATGCCACCATGCCTTTTCTCCCCAAACCCTGGCACCCATTCATTCTTCCACTTGTGTAATGCACTGCGGTTGGCCTGCCCCATCAATTTGTCAGATTGCCTCAAGCAGAATTTGATTTGCTTCAGGCTGATTGAAGGTTTGCCTTCTGCACCACCCAAGTCTGACTGATCATCACTCTTATCATCTGGATTATGTTCAATGAACATAACCTCTGGCGATGGGGGCTAGTCCACAATCCTTGAGATAACTGTTGTCAACAGTTAAACTGTCACCTGGATGCTTTTCATTGTTAGACTGAGTCTTTGTAGAGTACATCATCACATGGCTTTTGGTTAGGGCTGGCAGCTCCTCTATATGCTACGTGTCATCTTAGACTTAGACACAATCAATCAATCATCGCAACAGGTTCATCACAACACCTTATGAGCCCTGGTGCCACCACGATCCGGATACCATTTTCGTCAACCATCAAGCGATAACAGTCAAAACTCAAACCTTCATACGTGGGAGTCCGCAGGGTGCCAGATGCGTTCCGAACGCATCTGGCATCAGGACACCCTACAGACTGAGGACTATGATTCAACGGTGCAAGCAACGTTTCCTCTCGACGAAATCTCACTCAACCACTTAGAGGACTGTGATGGCCACGATGGCTGCGATGGCTTCGATGGCTGCGATGGCCACAGTGATGAGTTCAACAGGTATACAATTGTGGCAACCAAACAATATGTCGATGGGACACGTTTGGGAAGAGAGCGGAGAGCAGTTTGGCAGCACTGCAGGATGAGTTCAGGTCAATATTCAGTCTACACCCTCTGAGGAGTAACGGACTGCTTCGGTAGGGACAACAACTTACTGATCAATGAGTCATCACTATGTTCGAAGCGATTTCTAGAACAGGTCAACCGGTGGCAAAGCCAAGCTGATCGACATTGAGTATGGTTTTTGGAAAGTCTATGAGAAGTGGGTGGGTAATGGACCACGGACACTTGGGAAATGTCAGCAATCACACAAGCATGCCCCGGGGAGTGTAGTGGTTAGTCCGCTACAGTCCTCTGGGTATGTCATTTGTGACAGACTGGAGAGACCGGCGATGGCAATTGTGGCCATGAATCCACGTAGTCTGTGAACTCCTCTACTCTGAGGATGAGGAAGCTTTGTTAGCTGTACAGTGTGTACCTTCACCCCAAACCGTGAATGACAACAACCCTATTCCTCCACCCGGCAGGCCGTGTACAGGGATCCACAATCTCTGGGAATGAGTCTCCTGGAGCTAGCCGAGGCGGAAGAGCGACCTTCGGAGAAGTGTCTCCAATTTGAATTGCCGCTATGGACATGCGTCTCCAATGTCGACACTAACATGGACCCCAACACATACTCGACTACACAAGCAACCGTAACATTCCCGGCCACAATCAACACATCCAGTTCGTTCGTCGAGTGGAAGTCAACATTGCCACAGAGAAGTGTCTCCGATTTCGATATCTACAGAGACACTCCTTTGCATACGCACGCACACACTTGACTACCCGAGCATCGGCCTCCATACAACAGGTTATGAGCAGATGTGTTTAAAAGGAAATGCCGATCGACACTTCCCATTGGTTTGTCGAGCGGAAGTCAACATCGCCACAGAGGAGTGTCTCCAATTTCAACACTGACAGCACAACCCATGATTGGGACCGAGAGGCTGCCTATGGGAATCAACGACGTTCCAGCTGCAATCACGATACAACAGGACTGTGTGTCACATTCGGAGCAGCGGTAGACTGGAAGTGAAGATAGTTGATGCCAACAGCACAATCGACTACCAAGTTTAGGAATAGGCCCATGAATGTCGCCTCTAATGGCATGAGCTGTCGTTTGGGAGGAGCTCAGGGCATGTCCCGGTTTGGCTTCTGTCTTCTATCTTCTGTTTGTTTTCTGTCTGTTTTTCGATGACTTAGTGTTTGACGGACGTGATAACGCCCTGGAGGAGTGTTAGACCGAGTCTTTGTTGAGTACATCATCACGTCGCTTTGGGTTAGGGCTGGCAGCTACTATATAGGCTTTGTGTCATCTTAGACTTAGACTCAATCAATCAATCGTCTCAACAGGTTTGTCACAACATTCATTGGGTGGTAATTGGGGCATCTCCCAGGTCTGCCGGAATCAGGTCCACTTGGAGGAGTGGAGCTGGAAGATGATGACTGAATGACTGGATTGCTTCCCCACGGTCCTGGAGGCACACTTGGTGCAACTAGAGGTGAACACCATTGTCTCTAAAACCATGGTGGGGGGAACAATTGAAACTTGCCATAACTGCCTTCTTGAAAGTCATATCCTTGCTATGGTGTCTGCGAACTCAGACATCGTTGTCTTATACTGGTGTTTGGTCACGAATTGTGTCTTATGTTGAATGGAGAATGCCGATAAAACTGCAGCGCATCTGGCAATGGCTGCTGTAGAGGAGAGTAACTATACCCATAATGCAAAAATAGGTGATTGGTGTGATTTTCAAATTGACTGTCCTTGCCAGTGGCAATTTGTGAACTATTATCCAATTATTCTGAATGGGTGTCACCATGTAGCTGGGAGTGACAGTGGCCCACTGGTAGAGCCATATTCGCTGTTGTCGGTGGTGATCAGTATGTCAATCTGCTCTATGAACACAAATTGCTGCAAACTACTCTACATGTGAGATGAGATATAGAATGAATCAGAGTATGGTTGAGTACATTGCAGGTAGCAGTGAGCTTCTGCAGAATGAATGGCTTTGAACATCCCATTCCATGGTCACTAACCATAATGTTCCACTGCACCTTTCATCCATGAAACCAACCCGGCCAAGAAAAAGACCCGTTAATTATACACATCCTGTATCTGGTTGTCTGATTCTTCAATTATTATAATACAATATTGGATAGATAGTCACCTTCTTATGGGTCTGACAACAATGAAGGTCATGGAAGGAATATGATCCAGTATTTCAAGGAACTCATTAAGAGCCATATCCAGTTTGAAGGTTAGCACAACTTAGAATATTAGACATAAATTGTGGATGTATGTATGTCCTTGCAACCTCCATTTATACAAGGACAGTGAGTTGCGCAGCAACAGTGATTGCTTTCTATTCAGCTTCTAGCCAAAGCATCATTATTCTCCACAAGATTAATGCTCCAGTTAAGGATTGTTACTGAAGCTAACATCCTGCCACTGTATCAGTTCTCGATAATCATTGCCCGGGCATACAGCAATCTACACACACATGTATTCAATGTATTAAGATGATCTACAATTGTTATCAGCTGGGTGGACACTCGAGCATAGGTATAACTCACAATGCCACAATGATGAAGTACAATTCCTATTATTGTATTTGCAGCAAGCACTTGATGAACACAAGTCTAAAGTAGACTGCAGTGATGACAAAAAAAACCTTCTGTTCTCGGCTAACAATTTTGAGCAGAATCTATCCAGTATGATTCTTTGGAATGCGATAAATATATCTGAGTGTATGAAGAATACTCATTTTAGAATAGCTATATTTTTCACCACCCCAGTATTTGGAACAGTGTGATGTGGCTATGAATGTTATACGCTAACCCCAGGTAGCTCGCATTCAATCTATCATCCCAGATGTTCATAATCTTACCCCAATGCATTTTCAAAATTCATCTGACCATGTATTCACTGACAGGTACTCAAATATCATCATTATTCAGCAGAATCATGTTGACAGCCATCTCAATAAAAAGATATACTTTGACGAGAACTGACTTCAGGCTTACGATCAACAATATCACTTAATATTGATACAGGATAGGCAATGCCCTTATCTCATTGAACCAGCTGCAGGCTGGAAATGTCCTGAGCAATCACGGTTCGACAATAGTCCATACACGTGAAATGCCATGGATGACCTTGTTAACCGATGATCTACACAGAATCAATTTTCCTGGTACACCACCACCGGAAAATTGTTCCAACCATGAAACTACCGACCACTAGAATCCTGATCTGCCATTTTCCCCTGATCCAACAAAGACAAAGATTCATCAAGAGGTAGTTAGAGTAGAAAATGCGGGGTGGAAAGCATATGGCAAAGCAAGTGGATTACACAACAACCAATACAAGTACTCAGAATTATGCAATCCATGCCATCACGTTTGGTCTACACACGACTTTGAAACAAGTTCAATTACTTTGGCGGTGACTGAAAACATGGAAAGATCATCATTGGAGGCAAACCAGCAAACATTGAGAGTTGATTTCGAAAAATCAACTTGATGCACCGATCTAGCTCCAGATTCTCCGCTAATCATCTGAGCAACTTATTTGCCATCTTCTATCCTGCTTGAAGGTATTCAATGATGGATTCCGTCATCTTGGCATTTTGAAAACTTGTGTAATCATTTAGTTGGATTGACTGCAGTTGGCTGTGTCACATTAGTCATCAAAATGTGAATCGTTTCAATGGTTTGTTGAAATGTCTCATTGATTTCCAGAATATCCTTAACTATTTAATCCATTGAGTCATCTATTATAAACAAGCATACACAACTCCTACAACAACATTAAGACACCCAGAGAGAACACAGCAGATTGCAATATATCGGTGCAACGACTGATTGAAGCATTGAATTGAATAATCTACATGTCAAACAAAATGACAGCATTCAAGACAATTGGTTGACTCATGTACCACTGTGTGCAATTTGGCTGTGGCGTCAGCGGAAGAGGGTATACGGCCCAATAGATCACACTTGTAGAGACAATACTAGTCGTTTCGACCACAAAAAGAGGTTTACAACAGTATCTTCCATTGTGCCAGGGTTGCATTGCAGGTTGATTTCTTTACTCGGCAATCACCATACCAGCAGTCAGATGTATTGGCCGTGTTGGGAACCCCTGTACACAGGCAAGAAGCACTTTCACGCTCGATTTGGCATCGTTGACAACAAAATGACACTTCAAATTTGCAGGAATGTGTCCAGTAGTCAACAGAAAGTGGCTATCCGGACTGGTCCCTATCCTGAGAAGCACAGTATCATTTCTTGGTGGCTGATGCTTTCTCCACCTTCTGGACCCAGTCTAACGAACAATATGGACTGCCTGCATTTCGGATTGAAAAGACATCGCCGGGATTGCTACTACATGGTGCCGAATTAATTCATTGAGATGACTGAAATACTAATTAACATCGATGTAGTCTGTAAAGTCGGCAAATCTGTTGAAACACCATGCAATGTGATTCATTAGCTCCCCTTTTGGCATTGCACACAACTCAGCCACGGTATCAAGGGTCTTGATTTCTGGTTGTGGGTTATTCATCATTCACTTGATAGATGCGTTGGTTAGAAACATTTCATCATCCTGACGTTGTATTGCAGTGTTTGCATTCAGCTATCAATACTGAAATACCTCCTTTCTGGCTTTGGTTCCTAAAAAGTGGAAGGCTGCCTCCTGATGATTCGATTGTCACTATGCTTGTTTAAGAACCATCATTGTTCTTTCTGAGAGTTCGTAGCTTGCAGTTATGAAGTCTCCAAGCTGGCGGATATGGTCAAAGAAGTGGTACAGAAGATGCATCTTCACAATGTTGAGATCCGATTTGTCAACAGGATGTTGTGCAATTTCTGACTCGATCTGTGTTTCATCTGCTTCAACATAACAACACTTAGCAGACTCTGAAAGGTTGTTCCAAGCTGGGTCACTGTTACGTTCCTCCTGTTTGTAAAAAGTATGCTGCTGTTTCAAGTCTTCCAAGACCTTCACTGCAGATTTACTGGTGTGGAATCGACTGACAGCATCGTTCTGACAATGAAACTCGTCCACATACTTCTCCATGTACTCGATCATGGCCACAGGATGGTATCGGTACTTAGTGTTAACAAACGTTCCAGACTGTCACTTCTGCTCTGGGTCTGGGACCTAACCAAACTGTTGTCAAATTGGCAGTCCGGGTTTTCAATAAACCTTAACCGTCATCTTGGGTAAAGTTCAATTGAACTCTCCCAACATCACTGAATGGGCCCAGCTGTCAGCGGGTCGCCCAGTGGGTCCATCTATAAATTCAAATAAGGCTCTTCTTTGTGCAGTTTGATGATAGTATCTCATCGAAATCACATATTCAACAACCTATGATATGATTTTGCATATTTTGCAGTTTGCGATATCAATTAATTTAGAATCCATCTTTTCCTATAATATATTGTATTTTTCCCCATCAAGGCGGGCAATGATTCTGATACGTGCTCGAAGATCCACGCGCTGCCGTCATTCCCAAATATGGAAGACTAAAAACTGTCTACACACCGGTGACGTGCATTTTCCGGATGCCTCTGGGAGCGTGTCAATGTTGATTATGCCCCTAAAGGCTGACAATATCTCATCAATGGATGACTGCAATGAAACAGAACTTGGATTACCCAGGATGCAAAGCTAAGAATCATTGATGCTGTGTTGACGCTCATTCTCAAAATGGGGCAATCACGGTGTTGCGGTCTCTATTGCATATAAAAGCTGCCAATACGTCGGTTATGCATAACATGGACCAAATCACTGTTCAGTTTCCATACTTACGAGAGCAAAGATTCTTAACACTCCATTGACGCTCCGTTGATGCTCAGTTTAATGTATTGTCTTTTCATCATCTGCTACCATTGATAGTTGTTTTCATAATGATTTGATCCTATTGGTTGTCTTTCTGACAGATTCAGAAACAGCTGTGTGTAGTGTTACCAACAGTTGCGGACTGTCAATACAGATCCGGTTCCGGGTCTAAACCGAACTGTTGTTACCGTGGTGGTTTTGGTTGTCAACAAACCCAACCTGTCAACTTGGGTAGGGTTCGATAGACATCTTCCAACCCATCTGAATTGGGTGGGTTGTCAGCCGGTTATCTAGCGGGTCCAGCTATAGATCGATTTAGAGCTCTCGTTTTTGCAGATTGACAATACTGTCTTATCAAAACCGAGTATTCAACAGCCAATACATTGTTTTTGCATTTTTGGCAGTTTGCGATATCGATTATTTTGGAATCATTGTTTTTCCTGTGATCGAGTGGATTGTTGTCTAGTAAGGCAGTCAGTAGGTCTGTGATGTGCTCGAATATCCGCGCAATGCCTTGATTAGCAATTATGCAAGACCATTAATTGTTGACTCTCCAGGGACACTCATTTTGAGGATGCCGCACGGAACGTGTTGCTGTTGTTCTTGCCCTTCCAGGCTCCCAATATCTCATCAATGGATGTCTGCAACCAAGCAGAACTTAGATTACCCAAGATACAAAACTAAAAATCGTTGATGCTGCAAGGATGCTGATTCTCAGAATGGGGTAGTGACCGTATTGCTGTACCATTTGCCTATAATAGCTGCCACTACGTTGGTTATGCCTATCAGTGACCAAATCACTATTCAATTACCATACTTACAAGTCCAAAAATCGTTGACACTCCGTTGACTCTCATTCCCAGAATGGTGTAGTGACCATGTTGCTGTCTCTTGTGCCTATACACGATGCCAATACATCAGTTATACCTTACAGCAACCAAGTCACTATTCAATTACCATACTTACAAGACCAAAAATCATTAACACTCCATTGAAGGTCATTCTCAGCATGGGGCAGTGACCGTGTTGCTGTCTCTTGGCCTATGAAATCTGCCAATACATCTGTTATGCCTAACAGCGAACAAATCACTATTCAATTACCATACTTACATGACCAAACATTGTTGACGCTCCATTGACGCTCATTGTAATATATTGTCCTATCAACATCTGCTGCCGTCGATAATTGTTTCATAATGATTTGAACATATAGGCCATGTTTGTGACAAATTGAGACTCCGCCCTGAGGCAATGCTGAGCCCAGTGATATACTTGCACCGTTCGCTTTCATACTAGGAAAGGATATATATCGTGCCAAAAGAATCATTGCACCTGCTATACATCTGTTTGTCAATCGATATTCACAAGCAATTGCTCACCATTGGCCCATAATATATCTCGAAATGAAACTCTCTGTCAAGCTACATAAATATGCAGCTGAAACATGTTGACACATTCTGTCCTACTATTTCTTGATTCCCTTATTCCTCCTTGTTTCCATTGTATTTACTGCCAGCAACACCTTTTAAGCCTGTCTACGTTATTTCGGTGTTGCCTGAATCAATCTGGGTACATTTTGGTGTGGCACTCACATCCCACTGCTCTGGGGTATCTGGATCCTTGATGTCACTGTCTCGCTCTATATCAGATTGAACGTATGCCACGCAATCGTCTTCACTGTAATTTGGAGTATCCAAGTCGATATTCCAGTTTAGCCAATTTGCTGCGTCCGACATTCTTGCAGGTGCACTCTCCTCATCACTTTCCATGGAATGACGTTTGATTCTTCTGATTCGGCGCACATATTGTATTTGAGTTCGTCCTCCAGGGATGCTCTTTCCAGACAAAGCTGGTGGCAAAGCTGATCTTTCTGACAATATGAATGTAGCCACACCATCATGTTGAAACAGTGACCAGGATGCTTTGATGATCTCTTCCGTATCTGAAATTCATCCTAACACTGTCATCTGTGTGTTTCAAGCGTGAGATTCCTTCTGTGTAGCACATAGGTGTTGGTTGCCCTGCCACATCACCACATAGTCATGGACGTTGGCCATTCTTTGCAAGATTCTTTCCTCTGCCTCTCTCCTTATTTGCGAGTCAATTTCTGTGGTCATCGTATCCAATGCTGGGTAATCGCCTGCCAATATCGGTTCATTGGCTAGAGCAAACTGCCTTACAACCATTCATTCAGGAAGGGTCTGGCCTGTGGTTTTTGACTGCCTCCAGCCGGGAACATCACACCCAAGGGAAGGACTGGCCTCCACTCCGACAGCTTGTAGTATGATGGAGAATTTGTCTTGTACCACATTGGAGCGATTGGTGTCCTTTGAGTGTGTTTCCTACTGTTGTCGCCACCAGTCAGTGATATCCGGTATCCACAATGTAATGCTAATCTCCATTGGGTCAGAGTGGTAATCACTCAGATTTGGATTATGTTGCACCCAGTTTTTTGGTGAATGAGGTGGTGATTTCAAATCAGGCCAGGTGGGGGTCCATAAGCATGCTGCGCGATCGCTTCATCCTAGTGGGGTTCCAGCCAAATTGTCAGGCATTAAGCATTCTTTAACATTGCTTGACAAATGATGTGGATCAAAGGAAGATTGAACACATCCTGATGCCGACGTGGAGAGGAGGAGATTGTTGCTTAGTATGCTGTCGAGTTCAATGACCGGCACATGTCTCTGTTTGGCAAACTATTCATTCTCCACATACTTTAGAAATGTGTCTTGGAATTGCATAGTCTACAAAGTGTCATCCTGAGGATTAATATCCATACCCTGGTCCCAGTGTCGAAATGATCGCAACTTCCAGAGAGGGTTGAGGATATGCGCTGAAATGAAAAGCACACTGGTCGTTGGAGTAACTGCAGCATAGTATGTGGAAAGCTTTTGTCGCACTACCTTCTCAGCAAAGTACAAGTCTCTCTTCCATTGAGTCTTCTTCTTCACTAAAGCTCGCCTAATGCTGTCCTTATGTTAGAACATGTCATTGTATACTGTGATATGGTGATGCAATGTGACCATATGCCTCTTTGACATGCATAGGGTCCAGTATCAGTCTTACGCCTTTGGTGTTAAAGGTTCATTTCTGGGATTATACTGGATCACTCGATAATCCTAATATGGATATTCGATCCAGATTCACGAACTATCACTCATATTTCCGTATTAGATCTACCTTCCAGATTAGTTCACCAATTAGTCACATCTCCATTACCTGACCTTCACATCAATGGATCAATGACAGTGATCTGGCCAACCGCGAATGAGATATGTATCATCTTTGGATCGATAATGGTTGTAAGATCTCTATTGTTAATGGTCACTCCTCATCAGCAGGAAACCTTATTCCTAGCCGCCGAACAAATGACTATCCACTCATGCTCCAATGGGTTATTCCTTGGGAGATGAGGTGTCGTCAGCATCAGAGCATTATGACATCTTGAGATATGCAGAGTCATATAAGAGATAAGTCGATAACCAATAATGGATATATCGGAGCCCAGTCGACCAAATGGACTTATACCAATCAACCCTTGGTTCGATCACACTTTCTTGGTCTGGGCAAATGGGATGTTGGATTCATATGTCCTCATGGAGTAGAGCTCAACAATGTTGGCTGGATCACTCGATTGTTTCCCAGTGGTACAAAGGGCACTCAATGTGTACCTGGAGATGACTGGCCCTAACCTGATCGGTACAAAGGGGGGAACATTTGGGATCCACCATAACCGACTTGGTAAAGAGAATATCCTTGCCACAGAGGCCCATAATTTGGAAATCTCAGTCTTGCGCCACTGCTTGGTTGAGAACTAGATATCCTATGAAATGGAGAAAGGTGGAAGAACTGAGGAGCACCTAGAAATGATTGCTGTGACAAAGGTTAACCATACCCAGAGTGTGGATGAAAGTGATTAGTGTGTTTCGCAAATTAACCGTCTCAACCAACAGCATTTTGAAACATATTATCGAATACACTACAAGCGAATACAGAGCAATGTTGAACGCCGCACAGGCCACCTGCTTGAGCCATATTCACTGTCAGAGTGGGAGATTCACTTGCTGACATGCTCTATGAACAAGATAATGGTAAACTACTGGAGAAATGATATGTGATGTAGAATAAATCAGGCTCAGTTTAAATATATGGCAGGTAGCGGTGACTGTTGGTTCAATTAAGTCCCCTAATATCCCATCAGGTTGTCACAAAATGTCTTTCTTTACAACACCTTGAATCAATACATTTCTGCAAAGTAACAGATACCTCCATGCAATCCAACATGTTGATCATTGTTATTATCTTCAATTGGAATCCCAGGATTGTCGATAGATGCTCTCCATCGTACAGTTCATATCTGTCTTGATTATAGTAGCAATATGTTACATGATCTCCAGAAACCCAGCAACAACTATATCCGGTTTCAGGGTAAGCACAAACAGGGATATCATACATGATATGTGCATGCATTACATACAACTTCATTTAATTGGAGGCCTGCGAGTTCAGCAGAAATAGTGATTCCTTCATACTAAACTCCTTTTCAAAATGTAGTTGTTCCCCTCAGCCACTCAGAGGCCTACACATAGATATAACTTTCAATACCATCATGTCCCGATGTAAGGCCAATTTTGGTAATTGCAGTAGCACCTGATAAACAGTATACAAAGTAAATTGCAATAATGTCAAAAGATATCTTCTCTCCTTTGCTAAAGATTTTCAGCACCTGATGTGTATGATTATTATGTGGGATATGATATATATATCCTAGTTTGTAAAGAAAACTGATTATAAGGTGACTTTTTTTTGCTCCTCCCCTACATTTGGCAGGCTGCAATCTGGCTGTGGAATCAATATACCAATCTTACTTGGCTTATATTCAACCCAATATCACTGAGACTCTAAATCACCCTTTGAAGTATCATAGAGATTTATCTGAATCAGTGCGCACCCACTATTCCACAGATATGGTTAACCTTGGCGAGATACAGCTTCCATGCTTCATGTACAAAATAATATTATTCAACAAGAACCAACTGGAGGCTAACTAACAACAATGTCAACCAATATTGATCAATCAAGGGCAATAATCCAATGAGAGTTTACCACATGCAGAATGTGATCGATCCAAGCCATTAGTGTCTGACTTCAATAGGTACACTTGAATGGCCATCTGTAATCTAGTCAAATAACCATTGACCTCTAGGCAATATACCAGTTGGAAATGCACCTGATGATGATCCCAAGAAAGGAACCATAGACCTACAGTTGCCTGATCGGACATGAACCCTTGATCCAACAAAGTTAAAGGGTTACAGAGAGGTAGTCGAAATCATAAATACAGGGGCAAATCGTATTGCAAAGCAACTGGATTATTCAACATCATAAGAAATCAGGGGCATGTAATTCATGGCATCCATTTCAGTCCAGAAACAACTTTGAATAGGCTTAGTAATTTACCCAGCATCCAAAATTGTAGATAGATAAAGATCTGTGATGTGTACTAGACAACTTCCAAATTGACACATTCCGTTTCTGCACATATCCTGTCCTAGCTTTACTCTGAAGGTGCGTTCAGGTTCAGCGATGACAGTCAAATTGAAGATGATTTATATATCATTGCAATATTACACTAAAGGAATATTTTCAAATGTATTCAGTTTCTTTTGATGGATCTCCAATTTCAGACACACCTTGAGTTTGAACTGGTAAACCACCCAGACTCAGAAAGTCATCAAATACTTGAAGAAATGAATATAGAAAATTGCTGGTGGGATACACAGGATCAACTTGCAGCTGGGGTAATGATTTTACCAGTAATTTGTGCATCAAAAAAGACTCATTTGACCACTATTTAGAAAAATCAGCATACCTGGCCACTATTGCTCACAATCAAAAATATTCAAAAAAATATTGGCTGCAGATGTAAAATGCACACTTGGATTCTCTTCACATTGATCCCATCGGCCCAAACAGGTGTAAAAAATACTGGGAATGCATGGTATTATACGATTGGTGCTATGCTGTCACCCATTTGAACTCTTGACATAACTGGTCCCTGCTGTAATAGGGATTGCACTGATAGATTTTGTTGACACCAGTACCCTCGAGTGGTTGCCTGGGTTGGGGATCATCAGGACCAAGTGATAATTGTTCAAGTTTCATATGGCTTATGCCTGATGTGTAAAATTCCAAAGGTGTGCTGATAGGGCTTTCAACTTTTCAACCACTTGGGTATACAAGTGTTCAGCACATGTAGTTGGGGAAACTCAAAGACATCAATATTGGTTCTCTGCACAATCTTGGTAATTGCCAGTCTACAACCAGTCCTGCTGATACACTCTGTGCCACTTATATCAGATTTTGAAATATAATGAATCGCATCAGCTGCTCTTGGAGTTAGCTCTGAACTCATTGTGGAGGCTGCTCTTGGAGTTAGTTCCGAACTCATTGCGCAGGCTGCTCAAATTCTTGAATACTAGACATGTCATACATCAATTGAACAATCAATTTTTGTCAGTACTACCCTATCCAGGCCACCAGCACTTCTCCAAACCATTTGATGTATTGACGACTTCAGGAAACGTTTTTGCACTACCGAAACTACTGATAGCAATGGTTCCAGATCGGCTCATTGGGTCCGGGTTTGGGTCAGGACCGGATGGTTTCCACATTGGTGATTCTGGTCATCAATACACCGGAACTGTCAATTTGGGTACAGTTTGATCCAATTCTCCCAACCTGTCTTGATTGGGTGGGTTGTCTAGCGGGTTCATCTGTGCATTCATATAATGCTCTGGTGTTTGCAGTTTGATAACAGTAACTTACCAAAATCACATATTCAATGTCCAGTGATCACATTTTGCATGATTTGCAGTTTGCGATATCGATTCCTTCGGAATCTGCGTTTTTTCTTCTATAGCTTGTGTTTTTCGACATAAAGGCGGTCAGTAGTTCAGTTATGAGTTCAAATATCTGCACAATGCCATGATTACCTAATGTTCAAGACGAAAAATTGGTGATGCTCAGTTGATGCTCATTTCCATGCTGGGGTAATGATTATATCACGCACTGTTTTTTTTGAAAAGATTGCCATTACGTCATATATGAATTAGAGCCACAAAGCTACACTTTGATTACCCAAGTTGCAAGACCAAATATTGTTTGTGCTCCATTGACAGTCATGTTCAGGATGGGGCAGGGAGCGTGTCGCTTTTGTTTTTGACTCCAATGGTAGCCAATACCTTATTTCTGGATGTGTGCAATGAGTCTCCACTTTGATCACCCAAGATGCAAAGCCAAATATCATTGACACTCCATTGTTGCTCATTTTCAGACTGGGGGCAGTGACCATGTCGCTTTCCCATTTGCGTATAAAGGCAGCCAATACCTTGGTTATGCATGACAGCGACCACAGCGATTTTCAATTACCTTACTTATAACACCAAAATTGTTGACACTCAGTTGATGCTCATTTTCAGAATGGGGCGGTGACCGTGTCGCTTTCTCATTTGCCTATAACAGCTGTCACTACGTTGGTTATGCATAATGGCGATCACATCAATTTTCGATTACGATCCTTACAAGACCATCAATCATTGACATTCCGTTGACACTCATTGTCAGTGTGGGGCAGTTTCTGTGTTGCTTTCTATTTTGCCTATAAAGGCTGCCAATAAGTTGGTTAAGCATATCAGCAAGCAAATCACCTTCCAATTTCCTTACTGACATGACCAAAAATCGTTGACACCCCGTTGATGCTCACTTTCAGCACGTGGCAGTGACTGTGTTGCTTTCTCATCTCCCCATTCAGACTGCCAATATGTTGGTCATGCATAACAGCGAGCAAATCACTGTGCAATGACCTTACTGACAAGATCAAACACCGTTGACGCTCTGTTGACGCTCATTTAGATGGTAGTGACATCATCACATGCAATATTGACAATAAAGGCGGCCAATACTTCGATTATGGGTTAATGATGTTGCACAGCACTTGGATTATGCAAGATACAAGACCATAAATCATTGACACTTTGGTCACACTGAATTTCAGAATGCGGCACTGACTATGTCGCTTTCTGTTTGCCTGTAAAGGCTGCCAATATGTTGGTGATGCATAACTGTGAGCAAATCTCTGTCCAATTACCTTACAAGACCAAAACCGTTGACGCTCTCTTGACGCTCATTTCCAGGTTGGAGAGACGTCGTAACTAACAATATTGCCCATGCAGGCTGCCAATACTTTGATTATGGGTTAATGTTTTTGCACAGCCCTTGGATTATGCAAGATGCAAGACCATAAACCGTTGACGCTCTGTTGATGCTCATTTTCAGCATGTGGCAGTGACTGTGTCGCTTTCTCCATTGCCTATAAAGGCTGCCAATAAATAGATTATGCATAACAGCAAGCAAATCACTGTCCAATTACCTTACTTACAAGACCAAAAATCGTTGACGCTCCATTGACGCTCACTTTTGGTGGTAGCGAGATTATCACTAACAATATTGCCCATGAAGGCGGCCAATACTTCTATTATGGGTTACTGCTGTTGCATAGCCCTTGGATTACCCAAGATGCAAGAACAAAAATCATTGATGGTCTGTTAATGCTCATTTCTAGGATGCGGCAACGAGCATCTCACTTTCCTGGTTACTTATAGAGGCAACCAACACATTCACTTCGGAAGAATGTGACAATGCAGCCCTTTCAATACCGAAAGTGTAAGACGGAAAATCATTGACACTCCGTTGATGCTCACCATCAACACATCCTAATAGTCGTTGTATGGTCAATAATTCTATTCAAATAATGATATAGTCATTATTGACAGCCAATGTATCATTTCTATCAATACTCAGTTGCATCCAAAAGCTGTGTGGCCTCTCAATTTAGACTCCACCGCTACACACGTTATCCAAACACTAGAGGATGTAGTGCTGTCACATTCCAGCACTTTCGGCCGGCATTTTACTACATGTAGATCCATCCACCAATTTTTGATTAATATAGCCCAACTTCCTCACCTTTCCTTATCCAGCTCCTTCTCCTTGATTTTCATGACCTACCAGATGCAATTTTCAAAATCTTGACCATGTGCACCAGGTCTGAGCACAGAGTTAAGCAGTTGGATTGATGGATAAATGCTGCATGACGGTAGTCATTCATACAGATTTGCATTACGCATTGACTGCTCCTTCTATGAGTCATATGACACCACTGACTCAAATATTGTTGTAAAATTTCTCTCTATGTTGGTTTTAACTTTCTCACTTATCTGTAACACGCAAGACGATATCAAGTTGAGCGATCATCAATCAAACTGATTTGGAGTCTAAAACCATCATATGACCCGTATGACCCTTGCACATGCATAGATGAATTATCATGTCTCACAGTTTGATCACTGAGATCGAGAAACAGCTGATACGTAGTAATATAGGTACATCAATTGCTTTTCATGGGGATATGTCGTCAAAAATCCCAAATTGCGCACATTATCTTCAGTTGATGAAATAGCCGGTACAATTTTTTTGTCTGAATCCGATTCATCTATGGTAATTAGCTAGAAAGGCAATTGGCAGGGGGAAAGCTCCCAGGTTCAACAGGCTTCAATTTCTTGTTTGGTGACAAATTGCGTACAGCGTTGGGTGGGAGTGATTCAATGCTGATATGAGAGGGTGGTTTTCCCAAACCTAGCCTGATAAGATTACTTCCTTTGGGAGAAGTACTTTGCGGCATTTGCGATTGTCCAGGGCAGTATCAAGTGTCTACATAACCTGTCGAAACATTTTCAACACAGAAGTGGTTGCAAACTTATCCGTTTGTGGCTTAACGACGACCAGAACTATCAATGCGGCTGTCCCGTACTTCATATCTTCCCCATGTTACAAGACCAAAAATCGTGGACGCTCCAATGCAGCGCATTTTCAGGATGGGGCAGGGAGAATGTCTCTCTGCTTTTGATTATAAAGGCGGCCAATGCATCAAACAAAGACAATGACATACCAAAGTTAATGTTTTCCAATGAAAAGTAGGATATCTGAATGCGACCATGAATTGAAAAACCCGAAAACAGTAGTCGGAGATTGGAACTCACTAGTCTAACCAAACCCCGCACCACCCGCGGGTTGATTGGTATGGGTTCACGTTTGTGCTGCCAGGACACAGTGGGTTGAGTTGTTGGAAGGGTCTGGAACCAAACAGAACCAGTGTCATATCAGCAACAAACCTAGTTTCCGTCAGAAACACGCAGGTGTTCCTGTCGGCCCTGATGGCTCTGACGGAACCTCGTACCCCCTGACAGACTATCAAATGCGACCCGTTGCCTAAGCGACTGGTCGCGTTGTATACATACCCTGCGGTGGCCATGATACCATATCTCTTATTCTAGCGATGCGACGCATTATATATGACCCCGTGGACGTGCACACCAAGTAAAGGTATCGCCGGCCCAGCATCGTGATTCCTTTACTTTGCGTCTGGAATGTGGTGACGTATACGCACCCTCAGAACGACACGTGTGTAACACTCTTCGCAGGGACTCCGGATACACTGTAGCCATTTACACAACACCTAGCGCTGTTTATGCATTTCTCTGGCCGAGTGCCACATTTCACCTCTCCACTCGCTATTGCTATTTATTGGATGCCGCACTCTCCCACATATGTTGAACTTTTGGATCTTGTCACTTATTACAATTGAGTCTTCGCTTCGGAAATATCGCTTGACATTGCATTTGCTTCGCCATTATCGTATTTTACAGGTCTGAAATATACTGTCCAATCTTCACACTCTCTAGTACTATGCCATCAGTCCTCCAAATTCTGCGTTGATCCATCATCGGCTTGCGATGATTCTTCCTCCTCATCCGCATCTGCATTGTCGCCATCCTCGCCTTCATACCTGTCGACATCACTGGTTCGCAGGTCAAACCTTTCGAGTTCTGTTGCGGCCTGTCCTCGCCGGCTGGCGGTGGTGCTGACATCGCTGTCGTCAATTTCATCACCTGCATCATCGTAATCGTCGCTGCCCCATGGCATCTCGAAATGGAGTTCGTCATCCGCACAATTGTTGTCTATCGTGATATTTGGGTCAGTGCTTCCAATCCCAGGGTCCTCAAGCGCCACCTCGGAGGTCAAATTGTCAAGAAGAATAGTATAGTCAACACGGGCTGCTTCCGTGCTGATGACCTCGGCCAGTGTTGGGTTCTCTGCCTGTTGGATCTGACGCATGACTGTTGCAGGAGTGCTGTTATACACCATCTGTTGGCAGCTCTCCGGTAGTGTGTTCCACGTATTCATCAAGAATCACTACGTGTCTGCAATGCCAGGCGAGGTTAACAACTTGTGACCCGTCGCAGCGCAGCAGGATATGTCCTGACCAGCGTCGTTCTTGTAGTTGAAGTAGTTCGAGCGATCAGGTCTGTTCGCATTCAGGTTTGACTTGGAAGCGTTCAGAGGAGCACCTTTGTTCTTTTGCCACTCCAGGAGGGAATGGCGCAACGTGGTGCAGGCAAACATGATCAGTGGCGAGGGTATATGACTGTCCTTGTTGTCAATCATGGAATTACAAAATCCTTCAGCATACTTACCACGGTTATTTGCCCAATGATAAAATTTGATGAAGATAAACCCAGGGATTGCTTCCGGCAGGAAGTAAAGTGGACGCTGGCCATTCGTCAGCAGCTTTCGACACGCTCTGCGTTGGATTTGGATAGCGTACACCACCTCCCACACTCTCTGCCACAGGAAAAAGATACTTATTGTCTGCCAGACGGGAATAAATGAATTCCAAATGCTCTGCGTCACATTCAAAGCAGTGGAGACCATATAGCTCTGCTATATTGACCCTTGCTAATTGAATAAAATGGGATATAAATTTGTCAAATTGTGCTCGAACCTGGTACCAGTTTGAGCGTGTAATATCCAACGTGGGCCGTTGCTTCACCATACCTCATTCAAGATCTTCTTTGTGTGTGCCTCAAATGCTATGGACCAAATGATGTTTTGCTGCATAGCGGTGTTCCAGTGCTTCTCCATTATCTGCCAGTGTGGGGATTCAGTGAATTCTTTCCCAACGGGTAGTGTTGCATAACATACCGTCTAGAAGTCGCTTGCGCTCATAAACTGCTGTCGGTTCCACAGATCGGGCTCCATGAGGCTGCCCGTTGCAAATACAAGACGCGTCATGTCTGAGTGACCGAATCGATGGATGCTGCAACTGCTGGAGACCATTGATCGAGGTGTAGACACCGCCTGCATTTGCAATTGCCACTGCCTCTGTGTCAGATTCTTTCTTGTAGCTCGCGTTTGCAGTGGATTTGTAATGACTGCGCGGGCTGCTGGATCAGATATGGGGGTAGGCAGGTTTTCACGACCGCTGAGAGGAGTGGGAGTGCTAGCAATGCTGGATGCGAGGCTGGATACAACGCGAAGCTTTGAGTCTGCCTGTGACGTTCCACCGGGTGCTGGTGTACTACGACTGCCTGAACCTGGCGTAGTGGTTGGGGTATTCATTGACTGTCGCTGCGCAGCAAACGGGGTGGAAGTCACACGTTGAGTGATATCTGCCACGGCAGAATTGTTCAGTGAAGATGAGGGGGTGGAGTTCTGATTATGGATTGTAGAGGCTACCAAACTCCCTCCTTGAGAGGTATCCCTGTCGCCAGCCAGTGCGGAAACATGTCTCGTATCGGGGGGAAGATGAGAAGTCCCCGAACGCCTACGCTCTGGTTGTTTCTGAACCATTCGTACAACTGGAGCCATGTTGAGGTGAGAGCTTGGGGAAGGCATAGTCCAATATAGAAGTTCGACGGTAAGAATGTATGAATTATTCTCTCTGCATGCATATGCAATGGCAGGCGAGGTAGACTTCTTTTTGGGCGACCAGGGAGGGATTCGAGAAACAAGGGCAGCGCAGTGTATACCGCGCTAGACTGTACATCGCTATTGCCCGTGACAATACTGAGGAACAAGATCCTTTGAAAAGCATTCAATTATGGGGTTAACTGCCATCAGAGTAAACTCAGATTAAACTCAGCATTGATATTCACTGTTACAGCAAAGTCTGAAGGTCTATTTGCACCACTTGAAGGGTGTTTATGCCTTCTTAGTGCGATTATCATAGTATTGCACAGGTTCTTGGCACAATACTTCGAACTATCGATTGTGTATATCTTCAGCTTCCCGGTGGAAATCCTTCTTTGGCACAGCTAAAAGCATCGCGAATTGAACAATGACTTCTTCTCTATCTTATGACATCAGTTGCGTGTGCTTGTTCCACCGCTAGTCATGTTGGTAGCCATGTTAGATCGTTGCATAGTTAGGACAACCTGAGAACTACTCTGTTTGTTCCGAGATGCATGAGGTCTGAGCGGTAAAAGTGGTATGCAATGCAAAAGCAATGACCGGAATTGAAAGCTGATGTCAACACGAGTACGAAATCTGGTCTCGAGGCGTGTCGTTTATGAGGTGCCTGGTGGTTGTGCACGATGAAGGCTGGGCCGTTTGTGTTCGTTGACCAACAAAACGCAGGATATGAATCAAAAGTATCATATCTCACACGTTGAAGGAAGGCATCACCCGAACTCGAGTATATATATCGTTTCTTCCCGCCTACTCCTCTTTTCTCTTTTCCTCCGGTATCATACACACCTCCATAATCCTGAACAAACTCCACATCATGTGACTTGCCCAAAACAACGCCTCTCGATCCAAAACCCACCCTATAACCTACACAACTTTGTACTTTCCCTCTGGGCTTCCTTCCGCTACATGCAACTGTATCATAATGTTTACCCTTCGGATGTAGATTCATTTTTAACTCACAGCAATGGCACCAAAGGGCAGCCGCAAAGAACAGAGGAAGGCTAGGGCAAAGATGCCGAAATCGGTTATGAATCAACGTCTGGCTTTGGATCGGGACTGTATAAAGGGATTCATCTCGGAACACATCAGTGCACTCATACAGACATACAATGTTTGTGGCGCCAAGGATGGGAGGGCATGGGACCTCTTTGATGATATAATCGTTCTCGATCCAGTGACGACTCGCCACTTTTCACAATTCCAGCTGATGTGGCCGCACCACAGGAGCAGGAGTTTGCCTTTTCGGGAGTCGTGGGCAGCCTTCTGCTCATATATGGGGCAAATGTTTGACAAACCCTGCGACCAAATGAACATCTGGAGGTGGGACAATCCTCGCGCCATCAGGGATCAAGTCGATCGCTTCAATCGGTAAACAACCAGCTCGGGGAACGTTAAATGCACTGGCGAGGGTTTCTCTTGGTACAGTAGCGATGATCTCAGGGCAATGATTAAGCCTCCAAGCTGCCGGTGGTACAGGCCAGGTGACTTCGTGGCCATCAGACCACTGAATTGGGATGAGATAATCGATGAGAGGATGACGATGAGAACTGGGCAGAACCCGGAGCTGTCAAGGCGTTGACAATGACAATGATGATGGCGAGGGTGAGGAGCACACACAGGGCAGTGAGAAAGGAACTGGGAAAAAGAAAGAAGCGAAGGGTGGGAAGGGGAAATGCAAGGCGACTGTGGATGGGAAGGGGAAGGGGACGGCAACAGAGGAGGGGAAGGGGAAGGGGTAGGGGACCGGGAAGGGGAACGGCAACGGCAATGGCAACGGCAACGGCAACGGCAACTGCAACGGCAACGGCAACGGCAACGGCCATGGCAACGGCAACGGCAATGGCAACGGCAACGGCAACGGCAACGGCAACTGCAACGGCAACGGCAACGGCAACGGCAATGGCAACGGCAACGGCAATGGCAACGGCAACGGCAACGGCAACGGCAACGGCAACGGCAACGGCAACGGCAACGGCAACGGCAACGGCAACGGCAACGGCAACGGGAAAGGGCAAAGGAATGTTGAACCAACCCTAGGGGGAGAAAGCTCACAGAGTGGTGGAACGGCTACAGGGAACAAGGGGAATAAGACACTGAGGGCTAACTAGAGCGGCTATATTTAGAGCCAGAAGCATCGCCCGCCATGTCAATTTCCTCACTTGATGATACCAACTCTACCGAGGCGTCAGACAGGGAATATGACTCTGAACATGATTCTGATGTCAGCATGTGCATGGAGGATGATGTGGATGCACCAGACAGCATTGATTTAGATGGTGATGTGGACATGGAAAGGGACGGTGACGATGAAGAGGAGGAAGAGGAAGATGAGGAAGATGAGGATGAAGAGAAGGAAGACGATGAGGATAAGGATGAGGATGAGGATGATGGCAAAGAACTTCTGACGATTGGCCAGGGAGAGATGGTAAATACATCGGCTGAGGATGTAGATACCATGGGAGATGATCAGCCAACCGTGCTACCTGGGCAACGCCATGAGATGCGCGAGTATACCTCACGGCCACAACCTCCGGCGCCTGGCCCACGGCCACACACACCAGAGCCTCGTGTACTACCACAAACTCCAGTGACTCATCCCCTCAGTGGGTTGGAGGTTTTGCAGCTTGTGATGTCACAAAACCTTGCCCAGCGGCGCCAACTCTGCGAGAAGCTCTGGCAGCTGGAAACACATTGGATGTCAATATGGATCAGCAGCTACTCGGCAAATCGGCAGGTTGCGACGGTCTCCACAATGTCCGTCTCACCGATGTCCCTCTCCCTGATATCGCTCTCCCTGACGCGCGCCCAGACGTCTCGGTAGGCGAGAAGTGAAACATTCCTTGCATTGCAGAGCAGGCGTGTGTTCGGGTAAGGGTCGGGTTTTAGTCTTGTGAGCTTCCTTACCTGCAATCTATTCAGCTCAGGCACTGATTGAGGCACATGTGGAGGTGTGTTGTTCGCCTAATGTTTTTTGCATTCCGGCTCGTCTGGGTCAGGGGTTGTGGCTTGTTCGTTTCGTCAGTTCTAATCTGAATCTCTCAGGCATTGATTATTACACACATCGCGAGGTTGTTGGATCGCTCAGGGTGCATTTTGTATTTTATTCATCGTATTATGGGACATCGCGTTTGCAGTGTTTTTGCAACTCCTGGCGTGTAAGGAACCTCCTTGTGATGGTGTTGAGGCTTAGTAAATCTCTCAAGTTAGCTGAGCTTACACCCACACCAGACTGCTCAGGCCCAGCACCAACTTTCGTCCCTCTTTAAAGAGAATGCCTCACTCCTCGTGTGTCGTCGACAATGCCAGTGAAGAGTCCTCTCCGTTGCCCCGAATTTTCATGCCGAGAGAAGTTCACGTCAGACAGCAGGAGACCTAAACATATCAAATTGCACAATCCAGAACACCTTCAGGTTGCACACCAGGAGAATCGGACTATTGGTAGCGCGTCCCAATGTGTTGAAATGGCTCAGCGTTGTGAATTCAACGGTAACAATGATTCAGTCGAAGACTTGGATGCGTTTCCCTACCTCGATCACCTTGAATAGGGCGCAGACTCGGAGCCTCAACCACCGCCGCCTCCTCCCCCTCTGATGGAAACATACGTCGGCGCAGGTGCGCCACCGAGCGATCACATTGCTGAGGCGCAGGAACGCGACGCTCACGGTTGCCTCGGGACGAACCTACATAACAATCCCTACTACATGTTTGCCACACATGAAGAGTACAACTATATCGAGTGTGGGATCAAGAAGAAGGGCATGAAGACGTACTATGACAATGTGTTGAAGGAAGGAAACACCACTCTGGGTTGCCCAAGCTTCAAAAATGGGGATCGCATCCAGAAGCTCGTGGCTAGCATGCCCAATGATGAGGCTCTCGGGGAGAAGGAACTGCACACTCCCGAGGATATGGGATGGAATGACAATCCCCAACGCCCAATCAACTACTGGAGTCGGGACATCATCAATACCATGAGATGGTTGATGCGGCAGCCAGCCTACACCGAGCTTCTTAATTACGCCCCTCGGGGTTACTCTAACAGCAATACGCCACCGACATGCCTCTATACCGAAATTCATACTGTGGACTGGTGATGGGAGACGCAGGTACGGGGAGATATCCGACAGTGATGACGCGCTAACCGTCGATGAGTCAATGCTCAGATTGGGGGATTCACCGATTCCCTTCATCTTCATGTCCGACGGAACACATCTCTGGAAGTTTGCTGCCAACACGAATGAGTGGCCTGGATACATGACTATTGGTAATCAATCTTTGAAGATCCGCCAGATGCCCTCAATGCACAGCGTCGTAATGGTGGCTCTCCTGCCAATTCCGATCAGGAACGGCAATATTCGTCAGAAGCGGCTGGATGAGCAACGGGAAACAACCTGAGAGGTGCTGGACGAGGTACTCCAGAGAGTACTCCAGCCTCTCACCTTTAAACGAAGTCCCAGCGCCGAGAGTCGGCAGTATGACGTTCTCTGTGCAGATGGCACCATCAGGCGTTGCAAACCTGTTTTAACAGCATGGCTTGCAGATTGCCCTGAGTATAGCGACCTACATGATTTCGAGCGGCATGTCCGTTGTTGGTACGAGCATTGAAAGAACGAACTTGGAGATTATGTCGCTCCTGACATACAACACCCCCGGCAGGATCAAAACCTATATCGAACGCTCAGCGATGCCGGAACCAAAGCAGCCCATGCTGAACTCTCGTCACGCCGTGTGCACCGAGCATTCACCGTGTTTCACCATTATCCGTGTATTGTGAGCAACCTCCCAAAGCCCGACCTCCTCCATACAATTCTGATCGGCATGCTTGACCACCTCCAGAGGTGGATTTAACAGTTTATGAAGACGCACAAACAGCTCGACAATTACAATGCAATATGGTTATCTGTGCCTACTTACCACAACCTCATTCCAAAAACTAAGTCATATGAGGAAGATTCTCAATGGAATGGGAAGAAGATGAAGGAAATGAGCCAGTACCTGCTTGGGGTTGTAACCTAGTCTCTATGAGGAGGAAGCCCTGCTCAGTGTCCCATATTCAATCGCGCAATTGAGTGCACACGGGAAGTGTGGGAATTCTATATGTATGCTCGATCTAGATCTCACGATGATGCAACATTGAGCTACCTGGATGATGCCTCGCGTTGTGTTCACACATTCGTAGATGTTTTCTTACCAGGGCGAGCCAGTAGAAAGGGGAAGGCCAAAGCCAACATCAGCAACAAGTGTAGATTCCATCAGAAACACCCGGGTGTTCCAGATGGCTCTGACGGCTCTGACGGAACCTCGTACCCTCTGACGGACAATTACCCGCGTCCCATCGCCCAGGTGACGCGTCCTGGTGCATTGCATCAGCAAAATGTATTTTAGTCACTGGAAGCCACCAGAGGTGTCTGAGAGGATGTGGAGTGTAAACTTAGATGCCTCAATTTCAAGAGAGTATCAGACCCTAAAAGGGCATTCCTGCCGGCCTTCAGAGTATCTGGGAGCGCCGACGACAAGCCTGGCAGTGCCGACAATAATCCTGGAAGCATCTGGAAGCGCCGGCGACAAGCCTTGGAGCGCCGTTGACATGTCTAGGAGCACCTCGAATCACAGCCATGTCTTCAGTTTGTTTTCTCATCTATGTATCTATGTGTCATAATAGTTACCCATCTACACACGCTATATCTGGATTGGCTGCGGTCTGCCAAATATATACTCCCCGTCACCCTGTCCACCTCCGTTACCCCTGTATCTCCATACTACCGCCGTCGCTCCTTGACGATGTACTTGATCGAGCGTGAATGAGATGCACTTGGAGACGGAGATTGCGTGCAGTCAGAAATGCATTTGGTGGCCGGGATCGAGCGAGGTTGGAGATGCACTTCGAGGCCATGGTTGTGCGAACTTGCAGGCGGAAATCGAGTGAGTGTGGAGATACCCTTGGAGGCCGTGATCTAGCGTGTTTGAAGTTGCACTTGGAGGCCGTGATCGAACATGATTGGAGATGCACCTGGAGGCCTTGCTCGTGCGAACTTGGAGGATGTGATCGAGCCAGTTTGGAATAGTAATTGGAGCCGGTCGATGGACGGCATGCCGGGTGCTGAAACGCTATTCGTCGGTTAGTCAAGTCGCAACTGTGAGAATGTGACAAGGTCACTTTCCCTTTGAGCTCTCATGGAGAGCTGGCTGATGGCTGTCGATTGGTAGACATGTACGCCGGAAGCTGAAGCTACATTCAGGGGTTAACTCGAAATCATGAGCATTAAAGGACAACAGACAATCTTAGGTGTATGCTGTACTCAGTGTATGCTGCACTCAGTGTTAACTAATGATGATGGCATGAAGAGATAGAGAGGGATGACTTAACATTGTGTTCTTACGATGATGGTAGAGTTGTGGACGAGAAAGAGAGAGATGGGGGATGTAGATGAGAACAATATGGAGGATGTGCGCTGCTGTGAGGAATCATGAGTACGACTTGCCTGATTGGGCTTACAAGACCTCGTATCGGTGTTATGACCCGCCGGATCGGGACTCCTACCTGCCATGTTGGGGATTGTTAATTGACTCGCACACGAAATTCTCTAAGTCCGAGTTTCTCATGATGATTTCTCCCATCTCCTCTAATCTCTCTCTTTCTTGTGCTCAACTCTACCATCACCTAAGAACACAAAGTTAAGTCATCCCTCTCTATCTCTCCATGCCATAATTATTAGTTAACACAGAGTACAGCCTACACCAAGTACAGTATCATCCCAAGATCGACATTCTCCCGCTCCCAGCCAGTTTCTCATCCCTTGGTGGATGTTGTACTCAACTCTCTACATTCCGACAATGACAATTTAACCAATGAATAGAGTCTCAGCTGCTGTCGTGCCTCCCTCCAAATCGACCGCCTCCAAGTCCTCGTCCAATCTTGCTCGGTCATAGCCTGCAAGTGCAGCTCCAAACTCGCTTGGTCACACCCTCAGAATGCATCTCCAAACTCGATCGATCAAAGCCTAGAAGTGCATCTTCTGAGTTCACATGATCTCGGCCTCCAAGTGTATCTCCAGACTCACTCGATCACGGCCTGCAAGTTCGCACAGTCATGGGCTCCAAGTGCATATCTCCAAACTCGCTCGATGACGGCCTCCAAGTGTATTTCCAAACTTGCTCGATCACCGCCTCCAAGTGCATCTCTGAGATCCCTCGATCTCAGTCTCCAAGTGCATATCCAAACTCGCTCAATCACGGCTTCCAAGTGCATCTCTGAGTTCACTCGATCTCCGTCTCAATGAGCATCACGAACACGCTCAATCAAGTACATCTTCAAGGAGCGACAGCGGTTGTACGGAGATCCAGGGGTAACAGAGGTGGACAGGGTGACGGGGAGTGTATATTCTGCAGACCCCGGAGTAGATAGACATCATCTCATTTACATCTCCTCCTATCATACAATGTAAATTCACACTCTATCTATCCCAACTTTTGGTCTCACTTGCTCTGTCCGAGATTTCGTGGATCCACGCAATTGCGTGGAATGTCACTGCCGGGTAGTATCATATCTTCTCACCTTCTTTCTACGCTCCTCAAGCTTAATGTAGGACAAACGCGAGGAGAGATTTCCGCAGCGCCACCCATTGCATTGCAATCCTGATGTAAGCGTGTACCCAATGAACCCATTCCAACGTATGGTCACAGCTGGTCCCAATGCTAGAGTGTTTGTTCAAAATAGGCGACCGACAGAGCAAGAAGAAACAGCAAAACGTCGAGCGGAGGGCAATATGCAATGGGACGCATTGTATTGACTACAGGCGCGGAGATATTCGCCACCGGAGTGTCTCTGACAGCTCTGACGGAGCGCGTCCACTCTGATGCAGCCATTGCGCCCGGAAGGAAATCTTTTTTACTGATGCATACTCTGAGAATGGAACTCGTGAAGCAGCGAACGGTAGACGAGGAAACACATGGTGAAACTTGGACCCCATCCACTAAGCAGCGCGAAATGAACTGCTGGCTGGATTATATCAGCCACGGGATAGATGTTTCTAAGGAGTTAGATGCCGACTTCAACCTTCCGAAGATCCACTTGATGTCTCACTGTGTCGAACAGATTCGTTGATAAGGAGCCTTGCAACAGTATTCTGCGGAGAGGCATAAACAAGCACATGACATGAACCTCAAGGACGGTTGGAACGCGTCCAATCACAATCTCAAATACCTGCTGCAAGTAAACACCTTCCAGTGTTGCATTCTCTGCTTCGAAATCAGGGAGTGCAATCTCTATGCTCTCGCTCACTGTCGAGAGAACAGTGCTGCCACCTGCAATGTCCTCCCTTCCGGTGCTGATCTGGCTGCCGCCCTGAGCTCCCAGCCATATGCGAAGCCCGAATTCATGGGGCCCCAAAACTGCCGTGATGGAACGCATTCTGACTCGATGATCAAAGACTTCAGAGCATTACTCGATAATAGGCACAACGCAATGCACCGCGTGATAATAAACAATGGCACACTGAAGTTTATCAAGCATAACAGTCGTAACAAGACATATATATCGGATGAACAACTGCACACAATGGAGCTTTGTATTCACCATGGTATTAAGGTTCAAGTTGAGGGTTTAGAAGGTGAACGCATATCTCAGATTTGTCGATGCACAGGAAGCCAGGGCTGGCGCGGAGGGGACCGATGGAATGGCTGGGTGTGGGCAAAGCAACGCCCAGGGAGGTGTTATGGTGTGCTGAATGGTCGTCTCCCGTGGCAACTGCAACAACTATTCAAAATCAACCTCCTGAACAAGGATGGAGTTATTGTCGAGTACGGGTTAGCCCTGGCGCTAACTACAATACCTGAAAACTCGGGTAACTTGTCTCCGGTCTTGAAATTTGTACAAGTGAGAAAAGCACCGGTAGCCGTTTCATTGCAAGTTTGCAGTGTGGGTAACATCGTCGGCTCCGCGCACGTAATTGCACACTTAGCCACTACTGGTAAGACAGGAGATGGACAGAACGAGCGATGGATTGTCCATAGCCACATAGATCTGGCGACTTGGAATGAAGGGTATGATTTGTAAAGAGAGAATTGCATTTAGCGCGCAGGTAGAAGGAATGCAAGGCGAGGTTTTGGCAGCATCACCCATCGTATTGCAATCCTGATGCAAGCTCGTACCCAGTGAACCCATTTCGACATATGGTCACAGTTGGCCACAACGCTAGAGTGATCATTCAAAATAGGAGACTGACAGAGCAAGAGAAAATGGGGAAATGGCCATGGGAGGGCAATATTCAACGCGACGCGTCGTCTTAGCGCCAGGCGCGGAGTACGCCGCCACCGGCATGTCTCTGATGGCCCTGTCCGACCATGTCCACTCTGACGGAGCCATTCCGCCACGACCGATATGTGTTTTGCTGATGCTGGTCCAGACCCTGACGGCTGGCAGGTTACCCGGACCCCTTGCTAACACTAACCATCACCGAGATTTGCTATGGTGGTTACTGCTGCATTACAGTTACCACCCCCTCATTATCGTGCCATATCTTATATTTGTACCATACTGGGTGTGTTATGGGTGTGTTACCATACATCACCATGTGTGATAACCACTTATAGAACAAAGCATATTTCTCATAGTGTGAACTCTTTTGTCACCCCCTTTTTAAAATCATTACCATTACTACCATTGCCATCACCACCACTGGCCATTATACTCTTAGATCATTCCAGCATGAGCTGTATGTAATACCCCCCTGCCAACTCTCCGTAAAGCCAGATCCACAACTACATGTAAAGCATGATCCAACGCCAGGTGCAAAGCCAGATTTACTATGATATGCAAACTCAAATCCACTCTGACCAACTTCGTTCTGGCATATCCAGCTCCACAGTGTCCAGCAATGCCCATTCTTCTATTGCGAGCAACCCCAAATCCACCGCTACTAGCGAGGCCAGTATCATCCGTACCTGCGAAACCAGTTTCTCCTTGACCAGTGAGTCCAGTTTCACCCATGCCAGTGAAGCCTGTTTTACCCATACCAGCGAAATCAGTTATACACTTACCAGCTCAGCAAGATCAACTAGTCCCAGCTTGCGCCCAGTGAAGCCAGTTTCACTGCTACCCGCGAAGCCGAATCAGCAACTACCTTGAAACGCAGTTTCACCCCAACCATCAAAGTACAATCCAACCCTACTTGGCAGTTTGCTCCCAGCAAAGCCAGTTGCACCCCTTCCTGCAAATGCAAATAAACCACTACCAAGGAAGGCAGTTTCACCCTTACCTGTGAAACAAGATTCCACCTTACCTGGTTGCTCCCATTAAAACAAGACCGACTACATCTTGACTTCTTCCACTAAGTCCAGATCCACTTCTACCAGCGAAGACTGTTTCACCCATACCTGTGAAGCCGGATTCACCGTTATCAGCTTGCTCCAAGCAAGGCCAGATTGTCAGAGATGTCAGAGTCAGTATGTCAGAGCAGTGAGACCAAGCATGTCAGAGTGGTGAGACCAAGCATGTCGGAGGAGTGAGACAAAGCATGTCAGAGCTTTGAAAGTTAGTATGTCAGAGTTGTAAGAGCAAGCATATCAGTTGTGAAAGTGAGCATGTCAGAGTTGGGGGAGTGAAGCCAAATCCAAAGCTTCTTGCCAGCTAATTGCGAATCCAGATTCTCTGCTACCAGCGAAGCCACACCTACCCATACCAGTGTGCTTCCGGCATGTCCAGATCCACTGCTTCCAGTGAGCCCAGTTTCACCCCTACCAGCGAAACCAGATCCACCGCTACCAGCTTGCCCCCAGCAAAGCCAGTTTCACTCCTACCAGCGCAGCCAGCGTTTCTCCTACGACCGAAGCCGAATCCACTGCTAAACGCTTGCCCCCAGCAACGCCAGATTGTGACACAGGTGTCAGTGAGCATTCCCCTGCGACCAGCTTGCTCTCGGCAAAGGCAGATCTAAAGCTTCTTGCCAGCTCATAGCGGATCCAGATGCTCCACTACCAGCGAACAGGCATCCACCATTACCACGGTGCTTCAAGGGAGTCTGTATCGACCGCTTCCCGGGAAGCCGGTGTCAGCCCTTCCAGGAAAACCGGATCCATGACTACCGGCAAAGCCAGTTTTGCCCCTACCAGCCAGATCCACCACTGCCAGCTTGCTCCTGGTGAAGTCAGTTTCACCCCTACCAGTGAAGCTGGATCCACCACTACCAGCTTGCTCCCAGCAAAGCCCAATTGTCAGACAGGTGAGAGTGAGCATGTGAGAGCTGTAAAAGTGAGTATGTCAGAGTTGTGAGAGCAAGCATATCAGTTGTGAAAGTGAGTATATCAGATTTGTGAAAGTGAGAATGTCAGAGTTGTGGGAGCAAGCTTGTCAGAGTCATAAGACTCAGAGTGTGCACTTATACTTGTCTGAGTTGTCCAACGAAGCATGTCAGAGTTGTCTAACCGAGCATGTCAGAGTCAAAAGAGTCCATGTTACAGATGCAACTGGAGATGTCAGAGTAGCAAATGAATGAGTAAGTGTGATGAATATATAGTATAATCCATAAATTGCAGTATATAAAACATGTGCTACAGGTGAATTACAGCAATAATACAGTTGTACTATGCATAAATTACAGGTGTGATATAGGTAAATTACAGGTGTACTACTGGGGGTTACGGAAAATGGCTCCGGGGTTGGAAGTATTATTTGGTGTGATTGCTGTTACCGGAGAGGCCATATGACGTTTGGTACATTGTGCATATCAGAATACCTTTTTCCAGATGGATCGGCTCTTGGCAGGGACATGGAATCCAAGACATTGTCCAAACACTGGCAGTGGATTGTGTTTCAAATCTAATCTGGCCAAATGATGATGGGAGGAGTGGGGCAGGATCAGCCTCCAAAGAAATAGTATTTGGAGCAGTGCAGGCAATATGTAAATTCTCTCTACTTGTCAGTCAACAAAATGACTCTAAGCTTGCTATCAATGCTCAAGATGATACACACAATCAAATATACTCGATTATGAGTGCTGTATATGAACACAAAATGGGAAAATCTGCAATAGCAAGAGTAGGAAAATATTTCGCAGGAAAACTCAATCAGTCTTGAAAACAAAAGATTTGTTAGAGTTGTAATATAATGAACATCCTAGTATACGGGGTTAATGACAATACTACTACCAAATGATGGCGACTTCAAGTGGGCCTGAAACAGGCCAAGCACGAGGCAACCAGAGGGTCAGAGGCTTATCGATGGAAGCCAAACCAGTGAATCGAGAGTGAACTTCATCAGGTAGCACCACTTCAATGCGAGCTATTCAATGAATCATTCCAACATCTTGTGAGACAACTATTCCAAGAAGATGGGACTAAGGCAAGTAGTCCCCAAGTTATATTTGCCAAAACGCTCACTCAGATGAACACTGCTGCAGATGATGATGTTGGTGATGCAGCAAACATGACACCCAAGATGTGTGAAGAATTTCGGCTCCATTGATCCAATGCTGAGACTAAATCCACCACTTGGCTTATTGCCTGTATGGACTCAATCACAAATCAGCTAGGGAGAGATATCAATTGTTTCAATTCAAGTGAGCAGATGCAGTTCAACAAGGAATACTCCAACTGCTGCTTGGTCATTGAAGTTTGGTAGGAGGCTATTGCTGTTCACAAGCTCTGGACAACCATCAAATGGTGTGTAATACATTTCCGATATTCATAGCTGCATCTTGGGAGGTATCCATCAGAGTCACTTTTAAAAATGGGGCTAGCCACAATTTCGCTACCGATATTGCTGAATGGCTATATATTGGCCATATACAAGAGTCATATTGATATGCCAACCAAGTCAATTACATTTTGCAGGTGCTGAAGCAAAAGGAGCAATGTTCCAGTCTAGACTGTATGGAAGCGACATTGTAATATTCTGCCATTGAAGACTGGTATGATATTGACTCTGTAACAGTTCTCAACCTGCTTCTGTGACTGATATATCATGAAATTCATTTTCAGCCCTTCTTTAACATATCTAGCATTTGAAGGAAGAGCTATATATCAGTGCTGTATCACAACAGCTGTTCCATTTGAGAGAAACACATGTCTGTGGACCATCAGCAACAACTCTGGTTTCGTTCAGAAACACCCGGGTGTGCCGGACGGCTGTAGACAGCTCTGACGGAACCTCGTACCCTCTGACAGACAATTTCATGCTTCCCATTGCCCAGGCGACAGGTCCGAGTTTACTGGACTGATGTAGTGGCCTCCAGGTGCACTTGGGAGCACCTGGGAGCACATTGAATCACTGTAGAGCAGTCTGGGAAAAACATCTTCTTTGGGAATGCTGCTGGTGCGCCTGGAAATCATAGCTACTACTTATCGTTCAACGATTTTTAAAACTTATGCATTCAGTTTGTATCCTCATCTAGGTATGTATGTATCTATATCGCTACCTATCAACACACGGTATATCTGGGGTAGCAGCATGTGGTGATTGTCAGTGATTCGAGGTGCGCCTGAACATGACGATGGAGTGAACTCAGAGATACACTCCAAGGCGGTGATCGAGCGGGTTTGGAGATGCACTTGGAGGCTGAGATCGAGCGAACTCGGAGATGTACTTGGAGGCCGTGATAGAGCAAGTTGAGAGATGTGCGGGGAGGCTGTGATCGAGCAAGTTTGGAGATGCGATTGGACACCGTGATTGAGTGAACTCAGAGATGCACTGGGAGGGCCTGATCGAGTGAGTTCCGAGTTGCACTTTGAGCCCGCAATCGAGCAAGTTTGCAGATGGACATTGAGGCCATGATCGAGCGAGTTTGGAGATGCAATTGAAGACCGAGATTGAGTGAATTCAGAGATGCCCTGGGACGCCGCGACCGAGCGAGTGTGGACATGCACTTGGATGCCTAGATGGAGTGAACTCAGAGATGCACTCCGAGCAGTGATCGAGCGAGATCAGAGAGGCACTTGCAGCCGGCTATGGGGGGGATCAGAGCAGTACTCAATCTAGAGGCGGTCGATGGGTGGCGCGCCCGGTGCTGAGACTCTATTCATCGGTCAGTTAACTCGAAACCGTGGGAATGTGACAAGGTGACTTTACCTTTGAACCTCTTATGGAGAACTGGCTGGTGGCAGTCGATCTGTAGGGAGGTACGCCGGAAGCAGAAGCTACATTCAGGGGTCAACTCAAAATCGAGAGAATAAAGGGACAACAGACAATCCTAGGTGTATGCTGTACCCGGTGTATTCTGCACTCGGCGTATGCTGCACTTGGTGTTGACTCATGATCATGGCATGGAGAGATAGCAATGCATAACTTAACTTTGTGTTCTTCCAATGATGGTAGAGTTGTGGACAAGAAAGAGAGAGATGAGGGATGAAGACATGAATGATATGGAGGATACGAGCGGACCTGAAAAATCAGGGGTACGACTTGCCTGATTGGGTTCAGATCACCACGTATTGGTGTTGTTGACCGCCGGATCAGGACTCGTATCTGCCGTATCGGGGATGGTAAATTAACTCGCACTCGAATCCTCTGAAGTCCCTGTTCCTCATGATGATTTCCCCCATCTCTTCTGATTTCTCTCTTTCTTGTGCTCAACTGAACCGTCACCTAAGAACACGAAGTGAAGACATCCCTCTCTATCTCTCCATGCCATGATCATAACTTTACACCGTGTACAGCATACATCAAGTACAGCATCATCCCAAAATTGACAGTCTCCCGCACCGAGCCAGTTTCGCGCTCCCAGCCAGTTTCGCGCGCCTAGCCAGTTTCCCATCTCCCGGCGGATGTTGTTGTACTCAACTCTCTACATTCCCACAATTTCAAGTTAACCAATGAATAGAGTCGCAGCTGGCGTGGCGCCTCCCTCCAAATTGCCTGGTTCCAAGTACTCCTCCAATCCTGCTCGATCATAGCCTGCAAGTGCATCGCCAAACTCGCTCAATCACCACCTTGCAGTTCATGTCTGAGTTCACTCAATCTCAGTCTCCAGTTGCATCTCCAACCTCACTCAATCACGTTCTCAATGTGCATGTCCAAACTTGCCCGATCACGGTCTCTGAACGCATCTCCAAACTCACTCTCTCATGGCCTCCAAGTGCATCTCTGAGTTCACTCGATCTCGGCCTCCTAGTGCATCTCTCAACTCGCTTGATCACGGCCTCCAAGTACATTGTTAGTGAGCGACTGGTGGTCGACGGAGATACAGGGGTAACGGAGGGGTAATCAGCGACGAGGAGTACATATTCGGGAGACTCCTGGGTAGATAGATATCATCTCCTCTTCATCTCATCTGGATACATGCAATTGCGTGGCTTCTCATGGCCGGGTAGTATCATATCTTCTCACGTTCCAAGTGGTGTATCTCACAGTGCGCTGAATAAGCGTCTCCAGATGCTCCTCTGATTATGCTCGACTACCAACTGTGGCCTGATTGACTGTATGTATATATATAGAGATACTTAAATAATGTATGCCATATTATGAGGTAGCAAATCTTGTGACTTTAACAAAGACGAATATGATAGACGAAATGCCTTGTGCTTATGGAACCCTAAGAAACACTGCTTTGGGAATGCGGCAGCGAGTCTCCGGCAGAGCTGTGCAGCAGTCCTAGCTGCTCGAAAATCTGACTATCCTAATAGTGAAATCTCGTAGCGTCCTGAATGCACCTCCATAACTGCCGGTGCTTTCAGGAGCACCTGAAAATGCTCTTGCAGAGTCTGAGAGCACTTTGAGGGTGATATGCAATGCAACGGGTGGTATTGTCGCCGGGCACGGAGTCATCTGCCTCCGGTGTGTCTCTGACAGCTCTGACGCAGCGCATCATCTCTGACACAGCCATTCTGCCCGGCCGGAAATGTCTTTTGCTGATGACTGTAGCAGTATTAAATTAACATCACCCAGAGATGCATCAGTTGATGTCTAAATGTCCAACTTTGAACAGCTATTCTGCATACACCTTGAAGCAGACTGGGGACATGAAGTGAGTGGATTCATGTTCAGATATGATCAGAATGTACTCATATACAGGATATAGTTTCAACTGCCAAATAGGCTGTGAATCTACTGTCAACAATTTCACAGCCATTTTTCTGTTGAGTGGCTGAGACATATATGCAATGTGGAATATACAATGCGAACCAAGAGATCTTGTCTTAAACTGATATTATATAAATTCAATTGATGGAAAGTAAAGAGAATAACTTCAATAACACCTTCCAGGGCCAAGTATCATCTTTCCCATCTTATACTTCAGCTGGATTCCACCAAATGAGATCCTCCAATTTCAGAAATTCCTGCCAGCCAGAAAGATGATATCAACCTTTTCTATATTTTACAAAATGACTCAACAAATGGTATTATATCTTCAAGCTCAAGTATGTGCAGTAATAATGTCAACAAAGTACAATGATCTGCATTGTTAGATATATTGTATAGACAGGTCCATCTTACTTATCAAACTGACCAATATAACACATATTGTTCCAGTTGAAGGAATAGTTGGAACAGCACATTTGCCATGACAGAATGCTGCATTAGACAGAATCAATCTCATATGGCTTGTAAATAATCGTGTCATTTTGGGTACCTACTCGACTGTGTATTAATTGACATACCGAACTCACCAGTATACAAGAATATGATAGTTCATTGGATTGTACAATGTAATAGAGAGATTGCAATAATCTCATCGGCAGAGTAGATCTGCAGATTCATGGCGCATTGGACTAGTCTTGGCAATGTGGTTGATAGTCTCAAAAGTTCTGTATTTTGCTCAATCTACATGAGCAAAATAGATTGTTGTCATCAGGAGCCTCTGGGAGTGTTTGGGAGTTCAAGGACCAGAATTCCAGGTTGGTCGAATCCCAGAGTTGACTGCACCAACGAAGTGGCCTTTAGGTGAACCTGGGAGCACATGGGTGCACTGGCTACATGCCTGAGAGTGCCAAGAATCAGCCTGGGAGCACCGGAGGGTGCAAGCGAGCCTCTGAGCACCTCAAATCGCAGTAGAGCAGTCTGTCACAATGACATCTTCTTTGGGAACACTGCTGGTGCACCTGGAAATCTTAGCTACTACTAATTGTTCAATGATTTTTCAAACTCATGTATTCAGTTTGTATTCTCATCTGGGTATCTATGTATCTATATAGCTGCCCATCTAGACACAGTACATCTGGACTACCTACAGGTGCTGCTTCCGAGCAAAGTGATATAGGCCTGAAAATGATGATCGAGTGAACTCAGTGATACACATGGAAGCCATAATGTGTAAATCTTGAGCTGCGCTTGGAGGGCGTGATTGAGCAAGTGTTAACATACTCTGGGGGGCTGTGATATATTGAACTGAAGGATGCACTTCGATGCCATAATCAAGCGAGTTTGGAAGTACACTTGCAGGTGGAGATCGAGTGAACTCAGAGATGTGCTAGGATGTAATTGAGCGATTATGGAGGTTCACTGGGGAGGCCATGATCATGCGAACTCGGATGCAGTGATCAAGTAGATTTCAAGATGCACTTGGAGGCCATGGTCCAGCGAGGTTGGAGGGATATGTGGAGCCGGTCGATGGGAGGCATGCCAGGTGATACGACTTGATTCATCGCTTAGTGAACTCACAATTGTGGTAATGTGACCTGGTGACTATGACTTTAAGCTCTGATGAAGAGCTGGCTGGTGGCAGGCGATCGTGTAAGAAGGCATGCCGCAATCAGAAGCTACATTGAGGGATTGACTCGTCCTTGTGAGAATGAAGAGAAGTCACACAATCCCGGATGGATGCTGCACTAGGTGTATGGCATACGCAGTATTAACTCATGCTCATGGCACACAGAGATAGAGACGAATCTCTCTACTTTGTATTCTGCGATGATAGTAGCGATGTGGACAAGACAGAGAGATGGGGAATGAAGATCGAAATGATATGGATGATAGGAGCGAATATGAGCAATCAGGGGTGTGATCTGCCTGATTTTGTGTAGAAAACCTAATGTCGCTGTACTTACGCATAGTGTTAGCAACGGGTCCGGGTAACCCCCCAGTGCTCCGGCTTTTGACTTGCGGTTCGGTCCGGTTTCGGTTGCAGACCCGGCCAAAAACCCGGCCTGCTTGGTCTTGGCCGGGTTGTTACCAGGACCGGACATCAACCCACGGTTGTTTGGCCCAGTTATACCCAGACCGCGGTTCTGTATTACCGTTCCTGCAACTTTGGCTCCAAATTAGCAATGGAGTTTTAATTGTGTCGTGACATGATCAATACGTAGATTGTACAGAATTAACCGCTCGTTTGCCTCCCACGTTCAGATTGGCGATCCGACCAATAGTCACTGACTGGGTTTGAAAAAACGCTCAATTTTAGGCGAAATTAGCGGGTTTTTGTTAGCGACTAAATGAATATTGGTCGGATCGCAAATCTGACCGCGGGAGGTGAAAGAGCGGCTAATTCTAGACGATCTACGTATTGATCCTGTCACGATACAATCAGAACTCAGATACTGAATTGGAGCCAAAGTTGTTAGGTTGATATGCCAGGTGTTTGGTGGTAAAACCGGCCCAATTGTAACGGTCTGGGTTTGCGTGTGGTATGACCCGGTGCAACTGTTCGGTTCCAGTTCCAGCCCTAACCCGGAACTGTACTAGCGGGTTGGAACCTTTGCTAACACTACTTACCCACCAGATCAGAAGTATTACCTGTCATATTGGGAATGGTACATTGATTTGCACAAGAGATTCTCTTAAGTCCCAGTTTCTCTTGATGATTTCACCTGTCTCCTCTCATCCATCAGCAAAATGTATTTTAGTCACTGGGAGCATCCAGGAGTGCCTGAGAGAATGTGGAGTGTAAACTTAGGAGCATCAATGTCAGAAGTGAATCAGACCCTAGGAGGTCATACTGGCCAGCCTTTAGAGTAACTGGAATCTCTTAATACCGGGACAGGAGTACCATTGGAGCGATCGTGATGAGTGTGGGAGCATGTCGCAGCACAGAAGAGATCTTTGGGAGCAGCTAGCAGTGTTGCTGGACCAACATGGGAACCACAAACAAACACTGAGAGAAGCTCGGGTTCTTATGTCTATTCATTTGGACCGCACGTGTTAGCTGAAAATCTTCAGATGTATACTAGCAATTGATTTCCCTCAACAGTGAATATGATTCATGGATCATTGTTCATTATCACTTCTGAATCATACTAGCTATCATTCTCTTCATTATTGTACATTTTGCCTCACTGAATCAAGGACCCAAAGAAAATGGTGAGTGATGAACAGGTAAATGCAGGAACACCGAAACAACACCTGACTAAGCAATTGAATGATATCACTGAAGGATGGTGTCAATGTCATCCACTGCTTCTCGCATCTCATCAGGGCCAACAAAAGCAGGAACACACAATTCATCAATCACACAAAGAAACTGGAGGTGCTCCTTGTAACTGCTGATTATCCATACCTGGTGAGAGGATGAAATGAAATTCCAATGTTGTTTGGCTCAATTTGTGATATCTAACAAACGTGTAATGAGAAGTTAGCTGACGGCAAATTTAAATGTGGGTTTGAAAGGCAATATGATATATTCCGATGAAACGTGGAGTAACTCCAGGAAATGAGGAGTGCCAGATGGGGAGTGCTGTATGGCAAAGAGGAGTACACAGAAGGTGATGGAGGAGTGCGGAATGAAAAAGAAAAGGGCCCAATCCAGGCTGGGGAGTGCTGATGGGACTGAGAAGTGCTAATACCATCGGAGGAGCACCGAGAGGGGGGTAAGGAGTTTGGAATATCTTTGAGGAGTCGCAATCCAGGCAGCAGAGAACCAATGGTGCTCGAGGAGTGCTATCCCCGTGGTGGAGCACGGCGAAGGGGGGGGGGGGGGTAAGGGTGCGCAATGCAATATAGGAGCGACATTCCAGACTGAGGAGCGCCTGTGGGATCTGAAGACCTCCCATCCCAAGCTAAGGAGTGTGGAAAGAGAGGCATAGAGCACAGGATGAAATAGAGGAGTGTCAATCTAGGCTAAGGAGGGCCGATGGGGATTGAAGAGTGCCTATCCTAGCCGCGTTGCACCACAAGGGGGTATCAAGTGGCCCACTTATGTGTGATGGTGAGCGCAGTGGCTTCTGGAGTAAAATTAATCACAGCAGATGGGCGAAATGTACCTCATTATTCTTCTTGACAAAACATAACAGTAGTCATCTTTCCAGTGGCATATTCAGACTGCGCACAATGAATTGCCGAGGCTACCAGCACCTGAGTCTGTGGAGCGAGTTGTTGGAAATACTGGGATGTAGGAGGCATGTACCCCAATCTATTGCCATTGAAGAAAAATTCAGTGTAAATTGTATCAAGCACTTCCATTTGGGTAAACCATGATTTCTTATCATCCACGAACTTCTGGCGATAAATATCATCAACCGGGAGTTCCTTACTCTGCATCTGACACGCCGTCTCGCAGTTCAAATCCAACAGGTAACCTCGGGCAACAGTTTGAAGTGCCCCATCTGCCATCTGTGCTAGAATTGTACTTATCTTCTCTTTCAACCATGCATATTTGAGACCATGGTCAATATCGCGAATCTGATCGTGAAGCATCAAACAGAATCGAACACTTGCTAAGTCCCATGATTGTGGATCTATTTCGATTTCCAGACCACTGAGCAATTGATACACCAATGGTGTACGTACAAGAGCAACAGCTAATGTCCACTGCCAATCCTGAGCTTCAATGGCCAGTTTCAATGCTTCTTCAACCCTCGAGCACATGTCATCTAATTATATTGGCCAAGCAGTCCTTGTGGATACAGTAGCCTCCATGAACCTTTTCGCGACCTCAACAATAACCTGTGAATGTTGGGCATCATTCTAATCCCCACCGGCTTTGGGTTGTGGAATGTTCAGGACCCCACATGGTTTGGGTAGTGGCAGCACCTGGGCAGATGGTGAATGGTCAGACTCCGATAATTTGTTGAGAAGGGTTGACTTTTGGTGTTTCAGCAGTGGTTATGCCATTGCCCCAGCTGGATTTGAGGAATTTGGTATTGGAGGGCGTGCAATGATAGAATCGGCGCTGCTGCGTTTCATTGGCAGTGGAACCCTTCTAGTTTGTGATGACTTGCACCGGCATTCCTGGCCTAGAAGTAGGACCTCCTGCTGTCGATCCAAGTTGTCTTCTTGGATGACAGATGAGAAAGTGGACTCTCAGGTGTTCTTACCTTCGTTATCAGCAATCTTGTGATCAGTATCAACATCCTGCATTATTAATGTAACTGGAGACATCAGTCATCCACAATACGATGCACAATGGTGGATACTTGGATGGGAAACACTTGATGGACAACAAAGATTGGAAACTTTCCTGAATGTGACTGGTCTGTCAAGGTGTGCTTCTCGATTGTTCAGTGAATAGTGATTCCTCACTCGGCGGGGCGTACGTTCCATTCACTGCAATGCACATTGTCAGTTGGGGAATGTGGGGGGCAGTGCCTAAGTGGTAAATATAACATTAAGTGCATTCGAATAATGGGAAAAATGTAGCAACATGTTGCCCATAGTCAAGGAGGACGCAATTTAAAGCACACATTCAAGAGTTGATGAGAGATTGCTGCAATGGTTCTTATGTATATCATGGATAGCAGTCAAGTGTTGCAATTTGGGATGATGTTCGGTGCACCAAAATGGATGGATTCCTTGTCAGGTGCGCCGTAATAGTTGGATTCCTAGTGCCAAATGGTACCAACTCCTATCAACAACACTCTGTATGGATGCAAGAATTGGATATTGGCTAAAGCCAACACATATAGAATAGAGCCAGAAGCACCAGAACTAGCCGCACCAGAACAAAACTCACAACATTAACTTACGCTTGGTGCCGGGCAAATGGATCACTGAGAACCTGACTGAATAAATGTCACCCTGCATATGACTGTTCTAAATGTACCAATGATGCGTGAAAGTTCGAGCATTTGAGGTGACCGCATGGCATACAATTTGTGCAGCAATGAAAATCTGCACATTCTGATAGATTTGGGACTCTGAGTTTGGTGGCTGAGCTGCAAAAGTTCATACTGAGGTTGATATCGATTGAGGAGATCTATGAATGTTCATACGTTGTATATTTGCTGGAAGGACACATGCATTTTCATGATATTCTGTTGTATTAGGATGTGGCAACCAAGTTACTGGTCGATAAGGCAATGTCGTAAGCACAACTGCCCTTCCATTCCTTCATCTGGGCTGTATCTGCAGAATATCCTTCGCAACAATGTTGCACTTAATGGAGCAGGAAGAGAATTTGGTACACAATGGAGACATACAGACGTAGAGAATGAATATCAAGGTACGATCAATGATTCAAGAGTAATCCTATTAATTCAAGCACTCGTCAATGCCCAGAATGCTAACAAATGTGTCATCAATACTTGTTCCGATTGTGATATTACGCCTGATGTCTAGCAGAGTCTAGTGTTAGCAATGGTTCTGTTTGTGGACCGCTTCGAATATACCAGTTCCAAATAAACCCCTAACTGGCCGGTTCAGTCCGGGTTTGTGCCACACGGTTCCCTCAATTAAGCGCAAGAATATTCATCAGAGAATTTAGTGTTTGGTACATAAAATATGCAGCTTCGGACGGCGCATTTATTGGTGGTCTCCGATTTTTGATATCTTTAAAACTCAGCAAGCTGCTTTGAAATTACTGTCATTTTTGGCCCAAAAACGAGGTTTTTAGGTTACCACTTGTTGAGAGTTGAAGATAGCAAAAATCGGAGACTGCCAAATGATGCGCCGTGCGGAGCTGCATATTTTACATACCAAACACTAAACACTCTGATGAATATTTGTTGCCTTAATGTGATGGTTTGATTAAAAAAACCATCGATTTTTAATGGGGTAAGGCCTTTGCCACGCAGACCTATAAAACCAGTCAAGTGCTAAATGGGAACTGTTGCTAACACTAATACAGTTGCACACTGTGAAATCACATATTTGTTGTGAGTTTTACCACCATAATATTGATCTAAAATTAATGTTCGGGATGAATGCGATGTGCTAGAATGGTATGAATATTGAGACGTCATTACAATGCAGGAAGAGGAATGATGATAGCATGCAGTTCCACAAAATCGAGGTGCACTGAAGATTACATGGTCATGCTTGGATTCAATGGCTGCTGATTGCAGGCTCACCTTGCTCAGACAGTTAATTGCAAACTTCAAAGCTGTCAATTCTTAGCTGGAGCGTTCAAGATTCTCCCTCATTGAACATTCCTGTTGATTGATTTCGGTTCGCACAATTCATTTTCTAATACGAGTTTTGGTGAACTGAACATACAGTTAGTCAGAATCCAGTTCAGTCTGCATTCAAAGTATTGAAAACTTAGGCCTCCTTGTGTAAGTGCAGTACATCGGTGAGTGGCAGTTGCCGGCCATCTTGCAGAGTCGCAGGGCAGAATCTGCCTTTTGAGATTCTTGCTTTTAACCTCCAGCTCTTTTGACAGAGCCCAAACTTGCAGAAGGTAATTTAGGATTTCAAAGCATAGATCCAAACATACTACTTAGTCCCTATGGAGTTAAGTGAGGGTACTAATTTGCTAGGTCTGTGCGTTCATGGTTTAGTTCTGCAGGGCTATCTTCGTTGAACAGAGAGTTGACACAGAGGTGAAAGTTGAAGGCATTTCAGCAGCTGCCTTCACATACCGGTCAAGCATTGATTCATATGTTAGGAAATGCCATCCAGGATGAGTGGCGGGCACCTAAATGTGAAGTGTGTTGGTAAATGAGCATCTGTGTGTACTGCGTCCACTGATTCGAAGTCAAAGAAAAGATGATGAGCATGTAGCAAACAACAATATGAAGTGGACTACATACTGCGTACATATGCTTCTGTGGCTTATTGGTCGCTCTTCAGGCGTGCCTGGGCTGGAATGATACATCCATATTGAGTCGCAGCTTGTCAAAGTTGGCTTTCATACAGATCCAACATGCTCAATTTGGACTGGATTGCAGACCTCAGGTGTGCCTGAACTTCAATCATAGGCCAGCAAATACCTGGTAGCAAAAGCTGCAGCTTAGCCATAAATACTGATGCCATGGCTCAGCATTTGACTCTTGGGGATTAGGATCTGAGGTGTGCCCACACTTCAATGGAATGTCTGCAAACCCTGCGGCTTGCGACAAATAAGTCAGCCTGTGTCTCATATTCTGACACAGGTACTCAATATCACCTAGATTGTCTTTATTGCTAAATGGCATTGGCAAATATACTGTGCTGCATGTGTCACAATGAAATGCTCAGAAATCTCTGGTGCACTGGAAATTCAATCTTTGGCCAGCAACAGCAGTGGCATTGCTACGATTAAGTGAGCCTGTGCTTCATATTCTGACCATCAGCAAAAAATATTTCCGTCCGGGCGGAATGGCTCCGTCAGAGTGGACGCACTCCGTCAGAGCCGTCAGAGACACCCCGGTGGCGGATTACTCCGCGCCCGGCCTCAATACCACGCGTCGGGTTGCATATCGCCCTCCGATCGCTGTTTCACCGTTTCTTCTTGCTCTGTCGGTCTCCAATTTTAAACGAACGCTCTGGCGTTGTGGCCAACTGTGACCATACGTCGGAATGGGTTCATTGGGTACGCGCCTGCATCGGGATTGCAATGCGATGGGTGACGCTGCGAAAATCTCTCCTCGCGTTCCGTCTACCTGCGCGCAACATGCAATTCACTCTTTACTAATTATACGGGATTGCAAGGCGATGGGTGACGCTGCGAAAATCTCTCCTCGCGTTCCTTCTACCTGCGCGCAAAATGCAATTCTCTCTTTACT
>Ga0307515_10001158_pt1 | contig 60405 bp, 57 predicted proteins | sample 17_EM_MG_FD_194513 | JGI IMG/M metagenome (GOLD analysis project Ga0307515, IMG submission 194513) | Populus trichocarpa ectomycorrhiza microbial communities from riparian zone in the Pacific Northwest, United States - 17_EM | ecosystem: Host-associated > Plants > Roots > Unclassified | place... | reverse complement strand
CAACATCCCGGAGCAAGTCTTCGGCCTGATCCAGGTATTTTTGCATTTCGTTTGCTTTCTTCCGGCAGATAACGGTCTTGCCATTCTCAGTGGAGAGCTCGATCGTATCCGAGTCAGAGGCGAGGAGCGTACGGTATTCCTCTAGGCGAAGCTTGATACGATCATATGAAAGAGAGGCGTCAGGGGAGAGTATGGAGAAGGCGACAGTGGATGTGGTTGCATTGGCCACGACCTGAGAATGATACCTATTAGTATATATCTATAAGCGTGGATGGTGACGCACCCTTGTTGTCTGGCTATTGAAGCCAGTCGGTTCGACTTGCGAGTGCATTGATAGACTACGAGAGCGTTGGCGGACCTGCCCCTGCTGGAGCATGGTGAACTTCTGTTGGAACTGCGCTGCCATTTCGGTCTGAACGGAGTCCAGTCGTCCAAGCATCACATTTGACAATACGAGTGTGGAAACTTGAAGTCGTGCCTGACAGCGATGGTGATCAGCACAGTCCGCCTCCGAATCTCGAGCGCCCACCCCCCACATACCTGCCATCGAGCACGGACGCTACTGATCTTCGCATTTGACGCGGTTAATTTCTCACGTAAATCTCCGGCTTTCCACAGTTCCTTCACGCCCGGCAGCTTCTTCTTCTTGCCCAGGTTCGGATTAACCGAGTTCAGCCATTCGTTGAGGTCGTGTAGGATTCTGCGCCGTCGTGTCAGGCCCGTCTACGAACGTCGAACGGGAAGCAAGAACAACACGTACTCGGCAAGCTCCTTCAGGTCGGTGTCGAGTTCATGCTGGTCCAACAGTGCCTTGTTGTTGTTGTAGAGTGACTCGAGGAGATTGATATCCTTTTCGTATTCAATGAGCGCTGCCAAGAGCTCCGCTTTCTCCGATGCGACCTGCGAGTACGGATATAGAATATAGAATAATCATGAGCACTCTGATGGTACGCAGAGGGTTCGGAGGATAACGGACGTACCAATTTGATCTTGTCCCGTAATTCCTTCGCACATTTGAAGACCGGAATGGCCAGTCCGACAGCCGCGCTAGTTGCGCCGAGGAGTTCCATAAGTGGTCGAGATGAACGAGTTGGTTGGGAGAGTTGTTGGGGGGTACAGCTTACAGACTCGGAGCAGTTCAAGCTGTAGTGGGAACGGGCGTCTACGCGGAATAAGAGAAGTGGCCAGTCTCCAGCCAGACTCTCAGAGCGGCTCAGTTGATAGCAGGTGCATGCTGTGCACACTGGCCGAGATATTGACCGGCTAAAGGTCGAGGGTACGGGTGCACATAGGGCTGTGTAGTATAGTACGTTCTCGTCGTCAGTTAGAGAACCACGCACTGAAGGACCCACACAGCTGGAGCGTTTAGTACTGCATAGTACCACCAACGAACAATGAGAGCACAGGATAGTCAGGCAATCACACTTTAGGTCTCTGCCGCACATATGCACCAATATCTTGAAGGGGCTTCAAAGTGTACGGCATTCCATGTCATTGGGCTGTCATCAAAAATAAATTCCCATTCTACCCAAATGGACCACAAAGAGAGAGAAAAAAAAGAGGACGAGATAAGAAAGATCATTTGCCGAGGAATCGGAGTCGTGAGACCAGAGAAAAGGTGGGGTTGCATAGCGAAGGAGAAAAAAAAATGAAGTCGAAAATGATGAGGAAGAACCATACAGGGGGGTGAATCAAGGTTTTCATACAGATGAGGCAGAGGCGAAATATCAGGGAGAGGGCGAAAGATGAGCACAACCAGATAACAGCACAATGGAATGGTCCGTTGCGTGATGAGGGCAAGCGATGTCTACTATAGGTTACAAGGGGCAGAAAGAGCGTGGTATACGGGGGCGGGTATCATGATCATCCAACTGGGTGAGGGTGGTGGGTTCAGGGCGGGTGAGGGGGTGGGTTCACGCGGAATCGTTCGCAGGTCCAGCAGATGGAGGAAGCACCAAGCTAACGCTACCACTCGACCGCCGCTGCCGTTTCATCGCGAGCTCGGTGGGGCTGCCGAGACCACCAGAGGGGGCGAGAGGTCGTGTCGGCGGGGGGAGCCCTGCGGCGCTGGTCATGGAGTTACGCCCTTTGGCGGTAACGATACCGCGCGTGGCGCCTGTAGCCGTGATAGCCGGCACTGTCTTTCTCGAGCTAGCTGCGAGGCTGCTGCCGTTGTGGTTGCGCTTCTTGATCACGTCTGTCTTGAGGGACAGAGGCCGAGTGACACCGTGGAGTTTCTGCCGAGGTGAAAATACCGGAGTCAGTATAATTCCCAATCACTGCTAACAGTTGGGAGAACACTCACGAAGAATAAGCCACAGGCGTTGCACAGCGGTTGGCCCTGTGGGTCACGTCTCCAGAGGGGCGTAGTGGCAGTCTTGCAATTCGTGCACTGCGTTTGTCCCTCTCCGCCAGTGGGGGATATCCCACCAATGGAGACACTGCCCGAACCACCCGAAGCAGCAGCGACCACAGTCGCCTCTCCAGATACGGACAACTTGCGCTCGACAATAACACCCCCAGACGTTCCCATGCTCGTGCTTCCTCTCCTCTGTTGGCGAATAGGCCCGACACCAGGCGTGTGGGCGCACTCCCAATGGCGTGTGCAGCACCCGCAGACGAACTGAGCCTTCTCCTCCCCAGGTCAGTGGTCGGCGATCCCGTGTGCTCAGACGTCCCCGAGCCAGGAGTGTCCGGACTTGCCGTGCCACCGGAGCCATTCCTACTCCCGAGGGAGCCAGTTTGCGGGATATGCCCAAGAGCCGCGCCGTTGCCCCCCACTCAGTCGGGCTGCCAACAAGTCCACCGCCGAGGATATTCGGATCGACGTGGGTGTGTGGTGTGCTCATAATCTCGTTTCCAGTTCCGGAGGCAGCAGCAGACGCAGACGCAGTAGTAGTGGAGTCGAACCCTCCAAATGCCTGGAACGGGAACATGTCGAGTGTCGCCCCGCTGAGGTTGGACGGATCGAGCCCGCCAAACGGCGTGCTGTCTCCTCCAAAGGAGGGCACGCCGCTTTCTGCGTAGGGCGCGAATCGGCCGACGGCCTCACCCACAGCGGCTTGGGCAGCAGCGACAAGGTCCTGTGTGCCCCCGGCCGTGCTTGGACGCGCGGAAGTCGGAGGGGACAACTCATCGAACGGGAGCTAGGTGGAGCTGCCGATCCCGCTGTCTATACATTGCTGTTGCTGAGATCGCCCATCGAAGGAGAAGCTGAATGGGGTGTTGGGGTAACTTGTCTCGGTGGTGCAAGGGAGCGCGGGAACGAGGCCTGTCGATCCATTCCCAGATGGGAAAGTAGCGAGGGGAGGTAGCGACGTGCTGGGTTGTACGAAAGGTTGCTGTTGTTGTTGCGTTGCAAAGGCCGACTTGGGCGGGTCGCCACGGGCCAGTGAATCAACGAGCGGTTCTTCGGCCCTGCGTTTGCCCTGGTGGTTGAAATACATGTCATTCAGTCCCACTCTCCGCGTACACATTCACCGAGTGACTTACTAGCGTACTCTCCGGGACCTTAGGAGGAAGTGACCTTTGATGACCTTCAGGACGTTTCGAGGCACCGTCCCCAGAGAGGGTCTGGTCAAGACTCATCCTGCACACATGCCTGGAGAATGGGCTCGTAGTCGCAGTCGCAGTCGCATTCGTAGTCGCCGTCGTAGTCGCCGCCAGGGGTTGAGCGAACGAAAATCCTAGGTGGAACGCAGGAGGCTAGACTAGAAGACAGAAACCCTCCGAAACCCTCCTCATCTTGCTCTTCCTGCTGTTCGGTTTGCTGTTGCTCTTCGTCGCTCGGTGCTGTGGCTGTGGCGGGGGAGCACCAAGACGGCTGAGACCCGTCCATCCACCATACCCAACCACAGGAGGGCTCTCGCTAAACACTTGCAAGCTCCTCGTCAGCAGACTCCGTCCGCTCCCACTGCCCCCGCTGCACGCTCCACCCGCTCCTTGGCCATTCGCGTGGACACTCTGCGGTATAGCGACTCCCCCCTCGACATTGGCGGCGGTGCTGGCGCTGCCGTTGTTACTGGTGGTGTCGTCAAAGTCGAAACCATGTATGCCGGTGGTTTGAAGGTGGAGTTGAGATGGGCGAGATCGACTTTGGCTCCTGCTCCCAGGACGCCAATCCATCCCTATCCCCATCCCTGAGCCACGAACGCGAGACTGCGGGCGTGAGGCCATACGCCAGTCCATCCCTTGGTCCGCACATCCCGCTTCATGACCCCTGTGCACCAAACCATGACATTAGTACATGGACCTTCCATACAAACAGACGAAGGAAATAAAAATAAAATAGAAATACGCACCCATAGCTATCGCTCTCGTCAGGCATTTCAAAGCCCTCGACACGCGTCTTCGCCTTGACCCTCGTGATCGTCGGCGCCGACGTGATGGTCAGCCGCAGACCCGCCATACTTCTGCAGCCCGCGTCCTTGATTGGTCGACTGGCACGACTTTATGTTCCTCCTGCTCCTGCTCCTTCATCTGCATATGCATCACCTGGTCGTGTAGGTACTGTTGTTGTGGGTGTTGGTGCGCCTGCATCTGCTCTTCGAGTCGTCGTCTCAGGGCCATGCCCACCACCCGCCACGTGGGATTCTCCATCCGCTGCGCATGTGGCAAGTTGGCCTTAGTGCGCGCGTACAGCCTCCACATCTGGATCGAGAGTGGGTCCTCCTTCTGCGGCTCCTCCGGACTCCATTCTTCCACACCAGGACCAGTGCTGGAGCCGGCCTCTGAGAGGAGATCGGAGAACATGCCCGCCGAGGCACCCGAGACAGCAGAAAGTGGTGGGGGCTGGTGGTGGTAGTGGTTCTGCGCATCGGCGCCGAGACCTTCGAGGCCAGAGGGGGGGTTCGAATAAGAAGAAGGTACAATAGAAAGCGCGTGCTTGCGCTCGCGTTCATGGTCGTCTTCGTCGATCGTGCTCATGACAGGAGCCAGGACGCTCGAGTCCCATCTGCCGCGCGTGGCGCCAAAGCCAAGACTCATGCTGGCGAGACTCAAACTGGTGGTGAGACTGCTCGAGGGGGAGAGGGGTTGTTCCTGAGTGAGCGGGAGAGGCTTCTGCTGCTGTTGTAGTTGGTGATTTCCATATAGCTGGTTCTACTGCTGCTGCCGTAGTGGTGGTGGTGGTGGTGGTGGTGGTGGTGGTGGTGGCTGTCGTTTCTGCGCCTGCTCAAGGCCCTGCTGGATCTTAGGAAACCCAGGTCTGGGGCTAGGGACGGGTTCGTTGGACTCATCCATAGAGTGGGTGGAAAACTCGGGTACACACGTATCGAGGAACCATGTGCATACATTTGCCTGCGTGCTCCAGGACTCCCAGGGCCATTAGGGGGATGAGGGCCGCTGCCCGAATTTGTGGCGACTCCGCCAACTGGACGCTGCCGCCGCTGCCAGAGCCGGAGTCGGAGCCGGTAACGTGCACGTTTGTGTACCGCTCGTGCTGGTGTTGGTGCGACTGGGAATGCTCCCGTGACCGTGACTGCCTCCCGCCGATCGCGGACTTGGCGAGGGGGCAGTCAGGGGCGGGGGCAAGATCGCCGTCGTCCTGTGGGCTGCATTGGGCTTGGGCTTGTGTACATGGGGGTGCGAGGCAAGGTTGACAAAGCCAAGCTGGACATGCTGCAGGGACGACTGTGAGAGGGCAGGAGTAAAGGGTGATACGGTGAACTGGGGTGACACGGATTCGGAAAGGGGTTTGTGCATGGGCTGGACATGTGTAGGATCAAAGGTAAAGGATTGGGGGTCGTTGGGTTCGGCGGCTTGGGCATGGTATTGGGTGGAGGATGGACGGGTGGAAGAAGAATTGGAGTAGAAAGGTGGTGAGTCGAGGGTAGATTGGGGAGTATATGGGCTTTGGAGACTATCGTAGGAGGTGTATTTTGATGATGGGTTGAGTTGGAGCAGCGGAGAGGATATGGGATGTGGGGCGAGGAACTGGGTATGGTGGTCCATAGTGAAGAGAGTTCTTCTATCTGTGCACATACACGAACTGTGCTGATAGCGGGACGTTTGGACTTAGAAGTTGAATCGCGTGCGTAGGATCGGGGTTTTGAAGAGATTTCGGCGAGTGCAGGCTAGCATACAACAATGTATGAGACGATGTGTTCGGATTTCGAGCGGGCGGTAGAAGATCGCGCGCTGCGCTGTGAGGACGGACTGAAAAGAGAGATGAGCGATGAGGAGGGCGGGTGTTGGGAGTGAAGTGACCAAGTGGGTGGTGGAAGCAGAGTGCTGAGTACGGTGGATCGTCTAGCTGGGTCGGATGTGAACGTGTAGACGTCGTACGGGTGGGTCGCAAGCGGAGGAAGCGGAGGAAATCGTCAGAGGTTTTTTGGGAGGTATCCCAGAGGAGCAGACGTAGGCGTGGGCGTATGAAGGTCTAATTTGCGGGATGTAAACGCGAGATAGAAATCGGCCGAGGTGGTGCGCGAGGTGGCTGCTCCACACAGATCGCAGCTGGGCGAGAGGCGGGGGCGATATCGCCGTCGTACTGTCTTATCGGCGAACAGGAGGGTCGAGCAACTTGGATTGACACAGCGCTGTAGTAAGAAACGAGTAGTCTTAGCACTCAAGCCACGAGGTGACTTAAAACTCGTCCTGATCAGTACTCGTGCACTAACAGAATAAGACCTCGCCCTTCAACAATTCCTTGATAACCACAGGAAAGTTGGTGACGCTAATGTGCTTCCTCTATGTGGCAGCGGCAGTGGGAAGCGATTTGTTGCTCGCTGTTCTCGGCCAGATTCAAGGTGGAAACATGAGAGAGGCGAGGTAAATAGCGACCAGGTCCATCGATTGTTATAATGAAGACTGTCCATCTATCTGGATATGTCGCCAGCAGCGTCGTGGGCGTCGAGAGTCCAGGCTTCCTCGGCAAACTCCGTATGCTTTGAGTCCCACCCGCAAGATTTTTGATTCTAGACAACAGGTGGCAGATAGTGAAGACGCTCGTTACCTGAAAAATGCAAAGGAACGCGTTAGGCATGGCTTTCCTGACACTGTCGCGCCCTCCTAAACAATCATTCTCTCAAATGTGCCCTCTCAGTCTGACACGATAGATACGCGGGAAACGAGCGAGACCACTAATATCCTTCACGACTATACCCCCGTTGAAACAATCTCACACCGTCTTCGCTTTGCGTACTAGGACATCCCTCTCACTCAGGATCTCCACAGACCTCGCAGTTACGCCCGCCGCGCAGATCGACTTGCCCAATATCGGCAATCCACCACGCCCATATCCGACGATCCACAAAAGGTAGCCCTGCTCAAGCAGCGTGTCCCTCTGTCCGCCCAACGTATCTCGTCAACGGAATTCGTCATCTCCATCATCACTAACATCAGTTCACCTGTACGTGACTGGTCATTTCCGTGATATTACTGAGTCCGACATATTCTTAGCCGCAGTGCCCGTTTATACCCCGTACCGTCGCAACGTGGTAGCCACTGAGTGAGCGTCTCGATGGTCCTCTGCTTGATCTGTTTGCTGACCTCCCACGTCTCAGTATCCTAAGCTGCAAGCAATACGCGGTCGGTAGCGAGGGTGCCATAGCCGTTCAGTACTCTACTGGAGGCCGTCCCACAGTGCCTGTAGTGCCGTTTTCAGCGAGCGATCTGACTCATACCACCCTCGCCTCGCTCTTTTCCAGAAGCCTACATGACACACGACATCTTGTCGAGCTTGTACCCTTATAATGTGCGGCTCTTTGCATCATTCACTACCTTTCTGTCATTGCTTTCCTGTACATTGACTCCAGTCGACTCTTATTCCGTCCTCCATGTTGACTGGTGCTTGGGCTGTACGTATATTTGTGTGTGAACTGATACCTTTAGCATTTTGTTGCTCCAGGCCTCAAAGGACGAGGAATTCACTGCCCGCTAATTCCTCCGAAACCTTACTGGATGGTGTGCAATGTCCGACGCACAATGATTTCCAGGACCTATTGCTCCTGTCATTCTCGGATATACCTGGGACCAAGACGCTCGGCAAGCAAACCTATGAGACCCCCGAGTCATGACTGATCGATCTGATTAATATAATTGTCCCAGAGCGATCACTCAAATACCGAGAATGTGCTATATATGCTTGTTGCTAAAGCACCTTCCTTTCAGTCGTTGTGACGATCATGCATTCCACTCGTCTACATATCTTTGCCTACTGATTCAAAAATATGTGGCTGCTGTTGTATACAACACAAGAATAAATTCAGGATCATGTTTGAATACCAACAATAATGCCTGGAAAAATATTTTTCCTTCGCAAAACCAACATCGCATATATTAATTTAATTTTGGTATTTCAATGTTCGTTAGACAGCCAACGGTGAATACAGGATAAATAGATGCAAAGCTAGCATGCATATTTGACTACAACGTTTCATGGACATAAAGAGATGAAAGGAAGTATAGCGGAATTATGAAGCATGATGATGACACAAAGGGGACGGACATATCATTCACTGAGCCCTATTTCGTCTGAAAAACCCTACGATCTTGTCCCTCTTTCTACGTACTAGCATGTCCACAGTTTCTCCAGTGGGCTTTGAGGTCTCGGCTGGGGTAAGGGAATCATCAGCCCCGCGCTGCCGTGGGGAGGAGGTAGCCTGAAGGACAGGGTGAGGCGGTGAGATATTCTGTAGTGAATGGGGTATAATGCCTCTCTGGCACACGAAGCACCCGCTGAAGTCCGGTGCATAATTACAATCTTCTAGTACCCCCCCATGATTCCTTTCCAGAAATTCAGTGGCAGCAGCATTTGCTTCGGCATATTTGTCAAGAGCACAGAAGGAGTTGGCAATCTCGTGTAGAGACCACATTAAAAAAAATTCAGCCTCAGAATCTGTTGCAGCAAGGGCACGCCGCAGGGGGATAGATTCCTGATATGCAAGTACAGCTTCTGCGTGCTGTCCAAGTGAAGCACAGCTGATACCATAGTTATAAAGAGCACCACAGAGTAAATTTGTACACTCGTTCCCTGTTTGAGCAAGGTTGCGAAAGAGTGAGACGGCCTGCTTTTCCACTACTGCTGTTTCAGAGACTTGGTTTAAATTCGCAAGTGTGACCCCATAATTAAGGAGTGTTTTTGCTCTCAATTCATTGCACCGAAGTGGATCTTGAGTTGGCATAGTCGTACAGATCTCCAGAGCTTCCTTGTAGGCAACAACAGCATCATCATATTTTCCAATGTCATCAAGTGCTAAGCCCATTATCATGAGTGTCTCAGCAACGTAGAAATTGTGCTTCGCCGGATCATTATCAACCAATATGCGGCGAATTGAAACTGCCTCGTGGAATGCCTCAAAGGCATTGGAATATTGCTTGAGCTGGCGGAGGCCATGTCCATAGTTGTGGTAGATGGCGCTGCGGAAAAGAGGATCCACCATTGTTGGTGGAAGTTCTTTCGTCATGAGTTGTATAGCACGTTCCCGCCATTGTGAAGAAAGTGCAGTAAGGTGATCCAAGGCCCAGTAGGCAGCATTTTCCAACACAAGAAGGAGCTTATGTTTATTTGAGTGTGAGGCATGATTTTCCACCACTTCCTCGCAGATGGAGATGGCCTGGATGAAGAGAGTACGAGCACGGGGCTGATACACTGAGAGCCCAGCAATAAGTGCAAGTGTCTCAGCCTGCTCGTGTCTGAACTCGAGTGACCGTCGACCCAAAGCCTCGGCAAGATCAAGTGCGCAGTTGCCCGTTAGCCGGCATTCATCATACAGTTTCAGGTTGTCTAGAACCTTTGCGAGGTCACGAAGATTATGTAGGGCGACAATTGTAGAGATATCACGTGATTGGACAACGCCCCGCAGCAATATTTCAGCCTGATCCAGATATTCTTCCATTTCGTTTGCTTGCTTTCGGCAGATAACAGTCTTGCCATTCTCGGTGGAAAGCTCGATCGTATCCGAGTCAGAGGCAAGGAGGGTACGGTACTCCTCTAGGCGAAGCTTGATACGATCATACGAAAGAGAGGCGTCAGGGGACAATACGGTGAAGGTAACAATGGATGTAGTTGGATTGGCCATGACCTGAGAATGATACCCATCAGTATGTGCCTTGACGCATGTATGACAACCCACCCTCGTCGTCTGGCTATTAAAGCCAACGGGTTCGACTTGTGAGTGCATTGAGAGACTACGAGAGCGTTGGCGGACCTGCCCCTGCTGGAGCATGGTGAACATCTGTTCGAACCTAGCTGCCATTTCAGTCTGAGTAGCAAGAATCATGTTCGTCGATACGAATGTATGAAGGTGCAGTCGCGTCTGGTCGTGATGGTGGTCAGCACAGTCCACCTCCGAAACCTGAGCGGCCCCCATACCTGCCATCGAGCACGGACACTACTGATCTTCGCATTTGACGCGGTCAATTTCTCACGTAGATCTCCGGCTTTCCACAGTTCCTTAACACCCGGCAGCTTCTTCTTCTTGCCCAGGTCCGGATTGACCGAGTTCAGCCATTCGTCAAGGTCACGTAGGATTCTGCGCCATCGTGTCAGACCAGCCCAAGAACGAAAAGCAAAGAACCACGCGTACTCTGCGAGCTCCTTCAGGTCGGTATCGAGCTCATGCTGGTCCAATAGTTCCTTGTTATTGTTGTAGAGTGACTCGAGGAGGTTGATATCCTTTTCGTATTCAATGAGCGCTGCCAAGAGTTCCGCTCTCTCCGATGCGACCTGCGAACATGGATATAGAACATAGAATAGTCATGAGCGCTCTGACGGTACGCAGATACCGTCAGAGGGTTCGGAGGGTAACGTACCAATTTGATCTTGTCCCGTAATTCTTTTGCACATTTGAAGACTGGAATGGCCAGTCCGACGACCGCGCTAGTTGCGCCGAGGGCTTCCATAGGTGGTCGAGTTGAACGAGTTGATTGGGAGGGTTGTTGGGGGGTACGGTCTACAGACTCGGAGCAGTTCAAGCTGTGGTGGGAGCGGGCGTCTAACGGAATAAGAGAAGTGGCCAGTCTCCAGCCGGCCTAGACAAGACGAACGGAGACGGCGGCTCAGTTGATAGCAGGTGCATGCTGGGCACACTGGCCGAGATGTTGCCTCTGGGTCCCACATATGCAACAACTACCGTGTTCCATTTCATTGGCAGTCATCATAAATTCCCATATTTACATAAATGGACCACAAACGATAACGAGGCCAGGAAGAGCACAGAACGCAGAGCACGCAATGCATGAGATGAAAGATCATTTGTCGGGAATTTACAGTTGTGGGAAGAGAGAAGTAGTGGCATAGGAAACGAAAAGGGCAGAGACGATGAGGAAGAACCATACAGGGCGAAGCGAGGCTTCATACAGATCAGTCAGAGGGAGAGATTAGGGATCGCGGCCAGGAGGATGAGGCCAATGGAAGAGGGCGAAAGCTGAACACAACCAGATAATAGCACAATGGAATGGACCTTTGCGTGACAAGGGCAGGAGACGTCTACTATAGGTTACGAGAGCGGAAGGGGCGTGGTGTACTGGGGTGGGTATCACGATCATCCAAATACAGTGTCCATGACCTCCCGAGCCAAGCAGATGTATCGATTACTTGGCTGGGTCCAAAGTCCCGCCGTTTTCTAGGGGGTGGGCTCAAGCAGAATCGGTCGCTAGGGAGGACGGGCTAGGCTGATGCCGCCACTCGATCGTCACGGCCATTTCATGGCGAGTTTGGTGGGGCTTCTGAGATCCCGAGAGTACTAGAGGAGGTGAGAGCTCGTGTCGGCGGGGAGAGCCCTGCGGCGCTGTTCATGGAGTTACGTCCTTTGGCGGTAGCGATACCGCAAGCGACGCCTGTAGCAGTGACGGATGCCACCGACTTCCTCGATCTAGTTGCAAGGCTGCTGCCGTTGCGATTGCGCTTCTTGCTCCCGTCTGTCTTGAGGGACAGAGGCGGAGTGATGCCGTGGAGTTTCTGTCGAGGCGAAAAGACCAGGTTCAGAATAATTCACAATCACTGCTAACATCTTGGAGAACACCCACGAAGGACGAGCCACACGCATTGCACAGCGGTTAACCCTGTGGGTCACGTATCCAGTGCGATCTTGTGGCGGCCTTGCATGGGTCGGCCCTCCTCCACCAGTGGGGGGATACCCTACCAATGGAGACACTACTCGACCACCCGAAGCAGCACTGACGACAGTCGCCTCTCCGGATACAGACTACTCGCGCTCGACAGCAACACCCCCGGGCGCGCCTATCCTCATAATTCCTCTCCCAGAGCTAACAGGCCCGACTCCAGTGCGCGTGCAGTAGCCGCAGACGAGCTGGGCCTTCTCCTCCTCGGGTTCGCATAGATTATCGGCGCGTCCGTGTGCTCAGACGTTCCCAGAGCCAGCAGTGTCCGGACTCCGCTGCTTCCCCACTCAGCCGGGCTGCTGACAAGCGCACCGCCGAAAAATATTCGGACCGACGTAGGCGTAAGGTTGACTGCTCCGGCAGCAGCAGGTGCAGATGCAGTAGTAGCCGAGTCGTACCACCCAAACGACTGGTATGGGAACATGCTAAGGGTCGCCGTCCTGCCGACGTTGAAAGGATCGAGTCGGCAAACGGCGCGCTCTCCTCCAAAGGCGGGCAGACGGCGGGAGGATAACTCATCAAACGGGGGCGAGGTGAAGCTGCCGATCCCACCGTCTGCACATTACTTCTGTTGCTGCTGTTGTTGTTGATGAGATCGGCCATCGAAAGAGAAGCTGAACGGGGTTGGAGCAAGTTGGCCGAGTTCAGCCATCCGTTGAGGTCGCGCAGGATTGTGCGCCATCGTCAGACCCGCCCGCGAACGAAAGCAAAGACCACGCGTACTATGCGAGCTCCTTCAGGTCCGCGTCGAGTTGATGCCAGTCCAATAGTTTATTGTTGTGTCGTAGAGTGAATCGATGAGGTTTCATGTTCGATGAGCGCTGTCAAGAGTTCCGCTTTCTCCGATGCGACCTACGAACACAGATGGAGAATGATTATGAGCAGTCTGAGGGTACGCAGAGGGTTCGGAGGATAACGTACGGACAAGTTTGATCTTGTCCCGTAATTCTTTCGCACATTTGAAGACCGGAATGCCCAGTCCGACGACCGCGCTAGTTGCGCCGAGGGCTTCCATAGGCGGTCGAGATGAACGAGGTGATTGGGAGAGTTGTTGGGGGGTACAGTTTACAGACTCGGAGTAGTTCAAGCTGTGGTGGGAACGGGCGTCTAACGGAATAAGAGAGGTGGCCAGTCTCCGACCAGACTCGAGACGAGACGGAGACAGCGGCTCAGTTGACAGCGAATGAATGGTGGAATGTAAGCACTCCGATCCCGATTGTCTTTGACTCATGCTGCCCCTCACGGGCTGTGAACGGCGAGTAGTTATGTTCCATGTGATTACTAATTGGGGTCTAGCGCCAGGCAATCATACTTTGAGACTCTGCCACCCAGCCTCTGGATATCGCATATTCAGAGGAACAAGGCAGTCTTAAAAGAGCCACTACAAATCCATGATGCCAACATGCTGTTCTTAAAAGGGCTACGGAGGTACCGTGTTCCATTCCATTTCGTTGTCGGTCATCGAAATAAAATAAAATAAAATAACCTCGTCGGCGCCAACATGGTGGTTATGTCCGTCATAGGACCAGCAATCGAGCACGCCCACCAAACAAACCTCTGGGTCCTTTGCGTCCACACTCGGGGACATCCACCTGTTCATCGACTTACGCTCCTCCTTCATCGGTTGTGTCCGTACTGTTGTTGTAGGTAGCGCTATGCCTGCATCTGCTCCTCGGGTTGGATCCATGCTCATCATCCGCGACGCGCACGTTGAGACTCTCCATATGAAGTTGGCCGCGGCGCGCTCATGGGCCTCCACATCTGGATCGTGAACGAGTCCTCCTTCCGCAGCTCCTCGGGCTCCGCTCCGTCAACACCCACGCCAGCACGCGCGCCGGGGCGGGCCCCAGACAGGAGATCGGATGACATGCTTTCCGAGGCGCCCGAGACAGCGGAGAGCGTGGGGAGTGTTGGTTATAGTGATGGCTATTTTGTGCATCGGCGGCGAGAGCTTCGAGGCCAGAGGGGAAGTTCGAATGGAGAGAGCGCGGTTACGTTCGCGTTCGTGCATGTCTTCGTCGGTCGTGCTCATGACAGGGTCAGGACACTCGAGTCCTGTCTGCCGCACATACCCGCAAAGCGGGGACTCGTGCTGGCAAGGCTCACATGGTTGGTGGTATTGCTCGAGAGAATAGGACGGCTGAGCGTGAGAGGCTGCTGGTGTCACTGTCGTTGATGATTTTCTCCACAAACTAGACTCGGGTGCCCACGCGTCGATGATCCGGGTGCATAAGCCTGCGCGCTCCCGAACGCCCACGACCATTACCAGACAAGGAGGGCGAGAACCGCTGCTCGAATTTTGTGGTGACGCCGTCGACTGGACGCTGCCGCGGATGCCCAGACCGTGCACGATCGCGTCTGCACTACTCGTGCTAGTAGTGGTGCGATTGGGAATGCTCCTGTGACCGTGGCTGCTGGGCAAGAATCGCGACCGGGCGAGGACGCAGGAGGCCCCATTATTCCACACCAGGACCCGTGCCGGTGCCCGCCTCAGACAGGAGATCGGAGGACATGCACGCCGAGACGCCCGAGACGGCGGAAAGTGGTGGTAGTGAGGGCTATTCTACGCATCAGTGGCGAGACCTTCGAGGCGGGTTCTCGAAAGGAGGAAGGAACGACGGACAGCGCGCTTGCGTTCGCGCTCGTGCTCATCTTCGCCGATCGTGTTCATGATAGGGGTCATGACACTCGAGTCCTGTCTGGAGACTCGCGCTGGCGAGACTCACATCGGTGGTGATACTGCTTGAGGGGGAGAAGATTTATTCCTGGCTGAGCGGGGGAGGTCGCTGCTGCTGCTGGTGTTGCTGGCGATCTCCGTACTGGTGGCTCGGATACTGCTACTGCTGCTACAGTGGCGGTAGTGGCCGTCGTTTCTGCTCCTGCGCACGTCCCTGCTGGATCTTAGGAAACCGAGGTCCGGAGCCGGTTCGTTGGGCACACAGAGAGTGAGTGGGAGGGGAATCGGGTGTATGCGCACCGACGGTCCGTGTGCAGACGTCAGCCTGCGCGCTCCAGCACGTCCAGGACCATTAGAGGGACGAAGGTCGTTGCCCATGCCCATGCTGCGCACGTTTGTGTTCGCACCGCTCGTGAGCGTGGTGGTGCGACTGGTGGTGCTCCCGTGAGCGTGGCTGCTGCCCGCCGATCGCGAAAAGGCGAGGATGCAGTGAGGTGCGGGGGCGAGATCGCCGTCGTCCAGCGAGCGGCATTGGGCTTGTACTTGTGTGTATGCGGGTGCGATATGAGGTTGATAAAGCCAAGTTGGACATGCTGCGGGGACCACTGGGAGAGGGCAGGAGTGGTGCGGTGAACTGGGGTGGTGCAGATTCGGAAATGGGCTTGTGCATGGGGTACACATGTGCAGGGTCAAAAGTAATGGGTTGGGGTCGTAGTGTTCGGCGGCTTGGGTATGGTATTGGGTGGAAGACTGACAGGTGGAAGAAGAGTAAGGGTGGTGAGTCGAGAGCGGATTGGTGCGTATATGGGTTTTGGAGACTACTGTAGGAAGTGTAATGGAGCTTTATGATGGGTTGTGTTGGATCAGCGGAGGGGAGGAAATGGGTGTGGGGCGAGGGATTGGGCGTTCGTGCCCATATATGAACCGTGCTGATAATGGGGCATTTGGGCGTGTTATTTTGTTGGACGTAGTCTCAGCGAGTCTGAAAGGTTGCGTCCGTATTTTGAGCAGGTGGTACAGGATCGCAGGCCGTGCTGTAAGGCCCAAAAGGGACGTGAGCGATGAGAAGGGTGGGTGTTGGGAAGTAAAAATACCGAGTGAGTGGTACAGTACACTGCTAAGTACGGTGGCTGGTGGATAGTTTGGCTGATGGAATGTGAATGTGTAGACGTCGACCCACTCGTCGCAAGCAGGGGAACTCGTCGAGGGTTTTTAAGAGGTAGGGCGGTATCGGGGGAGTAGGCGTAGGAGGTCTGATTTGCGCGAGGTATACGGGCAAGGTGAGTGGGTCGAAGCGGGTGGGGCTGGAGAACTGCCGATGCCCAGGCCGTGCGCGTCCTTCTTCATATCATACTACTAGTGGTGCAACTGGGAATGCTCCCGTCACCGTGGCTGTGGATTGCGGCTGGGCGAGGACACAAGAGGGCGGGGACGGGAGAGATCGTCGTCGTACTGCCTTATCGGCGAACAGCAGGGCCTCGCAGCTGGGATTTGATGGAGTACTGTAGTAAGAAACGAGTAGTTTTAGCACTTGAGTTCGTGAGGCGACTTAAAACTCGTCCCTCTCAGTACTCGTGGACTAGCAGAACAAGACCTCGCCCTTCAACAATTCCCTGATAACCACAGGAAAGGTGCTGATGCTGATGTTCTTCCTCTAAGCGGCAGCGGCAGTGGGAAGCGATTTGTCGCTCGCTTTTCTCGGCCAGATTCTAAGTGGCAAGTGGAGAGACGCGAGATCAATAGCAACCAAGTCCATCGATTGTTGTAATAAAACTGTCCATTTATTTGGATATGTCACCAGCAGCGTCGTGGCCGTCGAGAGTCCAGCCTTGCTCGGCAAACTCCGTCTGCCTTGAGAGTTGAGACCCACCCACCTCAAGCCCCCGTAATATCGAAGACGCCCGTTGTCAGAAAATGCAAGGGAACACGTTAGGAATGGCGTCCCTGACACGGTCACGCCGTCCTAAACAAGCATCCTCTCGAATGTGCTCTCTCAGTCTGACACGATAGATACGCGCGAGACCACTGATAATCTTCACGACTATATCCGCGTCGAAACAATTTCACACCGTCCTCGCTCTGCGTACTAGGAATGCCCTCTCACTGAGTATCTTCAGACCCCGCTAATCCGCCCGCCGCGCAGATCGACTTGCCCAATGTTGGCAATCCACCACGCTCATATCCAACAATCTACAAAGGGTAGTCCTGCTCAAGCAGAGTGTCCCTCTGTCTACCCAACGTCCAAGGCGGTCACGCGGCTTTCTGCATACGGCGCGAATTGGCCGATGTATGCGCCCATAGCGGCCTGAGCAGCATCGACGAGGTCCTATTCGCTCCCGGCCGTTCCTGGGCGCACGGACGCTGGGGAGGCCAATTCACCAAACGGGAGCGAGCGAGGTGAAGCTGTCCCACCGTCCACGCCTTACTGCCGCCATTGCTACTGTTGTTGTTAGGATCGACATCGAAAGAGGTACTGAATGAGGTGTCGGGATAACTGGACTCTGTGGTTGAAGGGAGAGCGGGAACGGAGCCTGTCGATCCACTCGCAGATAAGAAAGTAGCGAGCGACGTGCTCAGTGGTACGAAGGATTGCTATTGCATCGGGGGGGACCAGGGAATCAACGAGAGTTGTTCGGCTCTGCATTTGCCCTGGCGGTTGAAGTATATATTATTCAGTCTCACTATCCGCTTACACATTTACCGAGTGACATACCAGCATACTTTAGGAGGAGGGGGCCTTTGATGACCTCCAAGATGTCCATAAGAGGTATGGTCAAGGCTCGTGCTGCTCACATGCCTGGAGAGTGGACTCGCAGTCGCAGTTGCCGCGAAGGGTGGAGCAAACGAAAATACAAGGTGGGACGCAGCTTCCGAAACCCTCCTCATCTTGCGCTTCCCGCTGTTTGGTTTGCTGTTCCTGTTCGTCGCTCTGGGCGAGATCGTGGTCGTCCTGTTTCATCGGCGAAGACCAGGGCCGAGAAGCTTGGGTTGATGGAGCGCTGTCGTAAGAAACGAGCGGTTTTAGCACTTGAATTCACGAGGTGACTTAGGACTCGTCCCGATCGGTGCTCGTGGACAAGCCAGGACGAGACTACGCCCTTCAACAATTGCCTGATAACCACAGAAGGAGTTGTCACGTTGATGCGGTTCATCTAAGTAGCGAGAGCGGTAGTGAGCAGCTCGCGCGTGTATTTGTGACTCGTTTTTCTCCCCAAAATTCAATGTGGCAAAGTGGAAAGACGTGATATGAATAGCAACCAGTCCATTGATTGTTATAATAAAGAATATCCATCTATTTCTGGCTGGGCCGCCGTGTCGTGGGCGTCGAGAGGTCGAGAGGTCAAAGTTCGCTCGGCAAACTCTGTACCCTACCACCTGGCGGGTGCTCGCTGAAATCTGAGACCACAGTAGGCAGCCATGTATCAAACATAGTCATATATCGAGAAGAACCCATTCTATTACTTTCCCCCGCATGCACCACCTCTCTCTCACTGATCTATCCACGCAACGAGCAACGCGTGATTACCGGGGCACAAAGCATCAATTCAAAATCTACGGTACGCTTATGTATGGTGTACGAAACCGTAGAGATAATACCTTATATACCGGAAGGTGGCTGCATCACCGACGCTGAGACTTGCACCGGCCTGCATCCAATTTCCGACACATATTGCACTGTCACTACATCATGGAACGGTTGAGATACTTTCAGTAGAGAACATGAGGAACAAAGGCCTGCCAAACCAGCGAGGTGCGGATCATCATTGTCCAACTTTTGTACTCTACTCTGCCGGCCTTGCCTACGAATATTCCTCCAACTCCAACGACGGGACTTAACAATGTACTGTAAGGTCTTGGGCACCCACGTTGACGTGCAAGGGGTCACTACCTTGGGTGGGAGAAAGACCCAATCATTTGCCAGAACGAGAAGCTTGCAAACGACCGACCAAAATTGAGGAGAGTTGGACGAGATCTCCGAAGAAGACATAAGCAAACTGAGACCGTCGCAGGACAGTCCACGTCGACAACAGAGCGCATAACGTGGGTGAACTTGAACTTGCCTTTCGCCTTTTGCCGTCTGCCGCGGCCGTTGTTCTTCCCATTTTGCCGACTCCTGATCCCGATCGGGTGAAGGAGGTGGTCGAGGTACTGGGTGGCTGCAGGTGAAGACGAACATAGCATGAACGGTGACGGGATGGTTCTGTCTATCTGTCGAGGCCTGTGAGCGGACAGCGGACAGCGGACAGCAGACGACAGTGACAGTCCATCACTACACTAACTTACTATCCTACAGTTTTACTTTCGCTGTCGGCCTCCTTTCGCCATCCTACAGCGCGGCTAGGCTTAGACTACAAACCCTTACGATTCAAATCGTCCATCCGCGCGAGCCCGTGGACACCCGAGATCGAGTCGAAATCCATTGCGCCCACCCATATGACCTTCAGGTTGGATTGCGCCCCTGGCTGCAGCGCTCGCGTTTCGAACCTCCAAGCCCACCAGCCCGCTCCTCCACGCCAGCTTTCTGACACCACTCGTGGTCATTTCTCATCGTCATCATCGCGGTGCATACCCACAACGCTCGTTTTCGACCATTCGTTCGTTCACAAAGTTGCCCCTCTCACGACACGACACCATGCGCACAATACTTTCTGCTTTCGCCTGGCTCTCCACTCTCACGACTATCTATGCTGCTAGTGCAGAAGAATGGAGGTCACAGTCCATATACCAGTAAGTATCAGCGCCCTCCCCGTCTTGATTCCTTCGTGTGCTTGGAGAACAGACACGCCTGGCGCTCTGAAAAGTCTACCAATACGCTAAACTAAACAATGCGTTCTACTGCTCTTTGTAGAGGGATTACGATCTCAGTTCGTGCATGCGGCGGGCCCGCTCTATGGCGCTGGTTCCGCTGCCTCTCGTGGAACATGGCGAGGCTATATCTAGTCTGTTTTACCCTGCTCCTCCTTTGAGATATATACACTCGGGGCAATATTGCAGTCGCCGAGCGTCTTTAGCATTTCTTTCCTGTCCTAACATTTACGCCTGGAGCCCCATGGGTCACTGTCTACTCTGCATGCCGCGTTTACTGGTGTACATACACATTTCATTTCGCACTCACGTGGCAAGTCCTTGCCAACCCTACACTCTATCTGCCAATGGTGTCTGAATTCGACTCCTCCCTACTATCCGACCGCATTCCCAACATGTTTACTCGACTGCTCAGTTGAATTGACTCGTAATATTCCTGCAGAGTAATAACCGACCGATTTGCCAACGATGATCCCAGCGTACAATGCAACGACGCAGACCAAACCTACTGTGGAGGCACATGGAACTCTATTTTGAATCACCTCGACTACATCCAGTCAATGGGCTTCACCGCCATTTGGATCAGCCCAGTCAACAAGAACTACGACGGCCCTCGGACACCATACGGTGACCCATATCATGCATACTGGGTCACTGATATCTCCAAGCTCAATGACAAGTTTGGGACGGCAGGCGACTTGAAGGAGCTGTCCAAAGCGCTCCATGACCGGAAGATGCTCCTCATGGTTGATATAGTCCTTAACCACGTCCGTCATTCGCTATTTGTGTGCCGTATTCCCATTGCTGAAATATCCTAGTGCCATCTCTCACTCAGCACCCCACCGACTTTTCATCTTACTTCTTCAAGGATTCAGTGCGTGTTGTAACCTGGGTACCAAACGACGCTCACTGATACCACTGGTACAGCAACAATATCACCCATACTGTGCAATTTACTGGGGTAATGAGCTCAGCGAGCAGCAATGCTGGATGGGGGACGACAAGGTTGCCCTGATGGACGTCGACACAGAAAACGACCCCGTCGTCAAAGCGTACCACGATTGGATTGGACGCTTTGTTAAGGAGTATGGTATCGACGGTCTGCGGATCGACGCTGCCCGGCATATTCGCGCAGATTTCTGGCAACCATTCGCGGAGGCTGCCGGAGTTTTCTGTATCGGGGAAGTCTTTGAGAATAACCCTGTTATGGCTTCCAAGTGGCAGGGACCCCTCGACTCTATTCTGAACGTCCCTCTTCGCAAAGCTATCCTCGACGCCATTACTCTTGAAACAACAATGAAGGCTAACTGGGGCCTATTCAAAGACACTGGACTATTGGGGAACTTCTTGGAGAACCAGGATGTTCCGCGTTGGGCCAACCTGTCAGTTGATCCCCAACGTCTTTATTTCGTATCGTTCCTTCTTTCCATTGTCCTCGTCATTTCCAATCAATTATTCCTTAGTAACGCAATGTCATTCATCTTTATGACCGACGGCATCCCCATCGTTTACTATGGTCAAGAGCAAGGCATGCACGGCAATTCCGACCCCTACAACCGTGAGGCGCTGTGGCCATCTGGATACCAAAACACCACCACCGTTTATCTCATCTCCAAGCTCAACAGACTGCGCCAGTGGATGATCAAGACGGACAGCCAATACCTAACACAGCGGACGTCCATCTTGTCGACTACGGCGACCAGCATTGCCATTCAGAAGGGATACGTCACCTCCGTTATGACTAACATTGGTTCGCCTGTACGTGACTGGCCGTCGTTCCGTGATGTTGCTGACTTCAATATACTCGTAGCCGCAAAATAGTAGCGTGCCGGTTTATACTCCCTACCGTCGCAATGTGGCAACCACTGAGTGAGCGTCTCGATGGTCTCGGTGGTCCTCTGCTTGATCTGTTTGCTGACCTCCCACCTTTCAGTATCCTAAGCTGCAAGCAATACGTGGTCGGTAGCGAGGGCGCTATAGCTGTTCAGTACCCTGCTGGAGGCCGTCCCACAGTGCGTCTGCAGTGCCGTTTTCAGCGAACGACCTGACTCATACTACTCTAGATCCTCGTCCCCAACACGTATCTCCGCGGATCTGGTTTATGTGACATTAATGTTGCGGAGGCGAACGTGGTGGAGCTCCAAGGTAGCAGTGCAACGCATTTAGACGCCTCGTGGCTCGTCCTGCTCGTTGCTGGAATTGCTGGTTGGGCAGTGACGCAGAGTCTATGACCCAACGTCTCCCCCCTGTCTTTCTTTCGTGTTCTTTATGATGTACAGTGTCTCGTCTGATGTGTATAATACGCGATAGGCCCGCTCTTTTCTTGGCCGGCCTTCGCCTCGCTCTTTTTCAGAAGCCTACTTGACACATGGCGTCTTGTCGAGCTTGTACTCTTTAATGTGCGGCTCTTCGCATCATTCATTACTTTCTGTCATTGCTTTCCTACCCTTTGACGCCGCCAGTCGACTCCAGTCGACTCTTATTCCCTCCTCCATGTTGACTGGTGCTTGGGCTGTACGTATATTTGTGTGTGAACTGATACCTTTAGCTTTTTGTTGCTCCAGGCCTCAAAGGACGAAGGACGAGGAATTCACTACTCGCTAATTCTTCCGAAACTTTACGGAGGGTATGCAATGTCCGACGCACAATGAGTTCCAAGACCCATTGCTCCTGTCGTTCTCGGATATACCTGGGACAGAGACACGTACACTCGGCAAGCAAACCTATGAAGCCCCCAAGTGATGACTGATCGATCTGATTAATTGTCCCAGTGCGATCGCTCAAATACTGAGAATGTGCTATGTATGTTCATTGATAAAGCACTTTTCTTTCAGTCGTTGTGACGATCATGCATTCCACTCGTCTAGGTATCACTGCTTACTGGTTCAAAAATATGTGGGTGCTGTTGTATATATTCAACACAAGGATAAACTCAGAATCATTTTTGAATATCAATAGTGATGCCCTGAAATCTTTTTTCTTCGCACAAGTTAATTTAATTTTGGTATTTTTATGTTCGCTGGGCAGCCAACTGTGAATACAGGATATATAGATGCAAAGCTAGCATGTATATTTGGCTACAACGTTTCATGGGCATAAGGAGATGAAAGGAAGTATAGCGGGAATTATGAAGCCACAAAGCGGACAGACATATCATTCACTAAGCATTATTTCGTCTGAAAGACCTTCGGATCTTGCCCCTCTTTCCACGTACTGGCATGTTCACAGTTCCTCTAGTGGGCTTTGAGGTCTCAGCTGGGGCAAGGGAAGCACCAGCCCCGGCCCGCTCTGGGGAGGAGACAGCCTGAGTGACAGGGAGAGGTGGTGAAATATTCTGTAGTGAATCGGGTATAATGCCTCTCTGGCACACGAAGCACCCACTGAATTCCGGTGCATAACCACATTTTTCTAGTGCGCTCCCATGATTCCTTTCCAGACATTCAGTGGCTGCAGTATTTGCTTCTGCATATTTGTCAAGAGCACGGAAGGAGTTGGCAATGTCGTGTAGAGACCACATTAAATAATTTTCAGCCTCAGAGTCTGTTGCAGCAAGGACACGCCGCAGGGGGATAGATTCCTGATATGCGAGCACAGCTTCTTCGTGCTGTCCAAGTAGAGCACAGCTGCTACCATAGTTATAAAGAGCACCACAGAGTGAATTGGTACACTCGTTTCCTGTTTGAGCAAGGTTGCGAAGGAGTGAGATAGCCTGCTTTTTCACTACTGCTGCTTCAGAGACTTGGTTTGAATCCTGAAGTGTGGCCCCATAATTAAGGAGTGTTTGTGCTCTCAATTCATTGGACCAAAGTGGATCTTGAGTTGACATAGTCGTACAGATCTCCAGAGCCTCCTTGTAAGCAACAATAGCATCATCATATTTTCCAATGTAATGAAGTGCTACCCCCATATTCATGAGTGTGCCAGCAAAGTAGTAATTATGCTTCGCCGAATCATTATCAACCAATGTGCGGCGAATTGAAACTGCCTCGTGGAATGCCTCAAAGGCATTGGAATATTGCTTGAGCTGGCGGAGGCCATTTCCATAGTTGTGGTAGATGGTGCTGCGGAAATGAGGATGCACCATTGTTGGTGGAAGTTCTTTCGTCATGAGTTGTATAGCACGTTCCAGCCATTGTGCACAAAGGTGATCTGTGGCCCAGTAGCCAGCTCTTTCCAACACAAGAAGGAGCTTATGTTTATTTGAGGGTGAGGCATTATTTTCCACCACTTCCTCACAGATGGAGATGGCCTGGACGAAGAGAGTACGAGCCCGGGGCTGATATACGGAGAGCCCAGCAACAAGTGCAAGTGTTTCAGCCTGCTCGTGTCTGAACTCGAGTGACCGTCGACCCAAAGACTCGGCAAGATCAAGTGCACAGTCGCCGGTTAGGCGGCATTCATCATATAGTTTCAGGTTGCCCAGGACCTTTGCGAGGTCACGAAGATGATGTAGGACGACAATCGTAGAGATATCACGCGATTGGACAACATCCCGCAGCAATTCTTCGGCCCGATCCAAATATTCTTCCATTTCGTTTGCTTGCTTCCGGCAGATAACGGTCTTGCCATTCTCGGTGGAAAGCTCGATCTTATCCGAGTCAGAGGCGAGGAGGGTACGGTATTCCTCTAGGCGAAGCTTGATACGATCGTATGAAAGAGAGGCGTCAGGGGATAATATGGAGAAGGCGACAGTGGATGTGGTTGTATTGGCCACGACCTGAGAATGATACCTATTAGTATATATCTATAAGCGTGGATGGTGACGCACCCTTGTTGTCTGGCTATTGAAGCCAGCCGGCTCGACTTGCGAATGCATTGAGAGACTACGAGAGCGTTGCCGGACCTGCCCCTGCTGCTGGAGGATGGTGAGTATCTGTTGGAGCTGCGCTGTCATTTCGGTCTGAACAGAGTCCAGTCGTCCAAGCATCACGTTTGACAACGCGAGTGTAGAAACTTGAAGTCGTGCCTGACCGTGATGGTGGTCAGCACGGCCCGCCTCCGAAACCTGAGCGCCCACCCCGCACATACCTGCCATCGAGCACGGACACTACTGATCTTCGCATTTGATGCGGTCAATTTCTCGCGCAGATCTCCGGCGTTCCACAGTTCTTTCCAACCAGGCAGCTTCTTCTTCTTGCCCAGGTTCGCAATGACCGAGTTCAGCCATTTGTCGAGGTCGCGCAGGATTCTGCGCCGTCGTGTCAGGCCCGTCTGCGAACGGCGAACGGGAAGCAAGAACAACACGTACTCTGCAAGCTCTTTCAGGTCGGTGCCGAGTGCGTGGTGGTCCAACAGTGCCTTGTTGTTGTTGTAGAGTAACTCGAGGAGGTCAATATCCTTCTCATACTCGATGAGCGCTGCCAAGAGTTCCGCTTTCTCCGAGGCGACCTGCGAATACGGGGAGAAAATAACTATGAGCGCTCTGTGGGTATGTAGAAGGTGAGGAGGATAATGTACCAATTTGATCTTATCCCGTAATTCTTTTGCACATTTGAAGACTGGAATGGCCAGTCCGACGACCGCGCTAGCTGCGCCGAGGGCTTCCATAGGTGGTCGAGATGAACGAGTTGATTGGGAGAGCTGTTGGGTACAGTTTACAGACTCGGAGCAGTTCAAGCTGTGGTGGGAACGGGCGTCTAGAAGTGGCCAGTCTCCAGCCAGACCCTGGACGGCGACTCAGTTGACAGCGGGTGCAGGCTGTGCACACTGGCCGAGATATTCACAGGCTCAAAGTAGAGGGTACACACTGGGCTGTGTAGTACGTTCTCGAGGGACCCATACAGCTGGAATATAAGCACTCCGGTTTCATTTAGTACTGCATAGTACCGTGAACGAACAATGAGAGCACAGGTATCTTGAAGTGGCTGCACAGTGTACGACATTCCATGTCATTGGGCTGTCATCAAAATAAATTCCCATTCTACCCAAATGGACCACAAAGAGAGAGAGAAAAAAAAAGCACGAGATAAGAAAGATCATTTGCTGAGGAATCGGAGTCGTGGGACCAGAGAAAAGGTGGGGTTGCATAGCGAAGGAGAAAAAAAAAGGGTCGAAAATGATGAGGAAGAACCATACACGGGGGTGAATCAACGGTTTTCATACAGATGAGGCTGAGGGGAAAGATCAGGGAGAGGGCGAAAGATGAGCACAACCAGATAACAGCACAATGGAATGGTCCGTTGCATGATGAGGGCAAGCGATGTCTACTATAGGCTACAAGGGGCAGAAAGAGCGTGGTATACGGGGGCGGGTATCATGATCATCCAACTGGGAGGGTGGTGGGTGAGGGGTGAGGGGGTGTGTTCACGCGGAATCGTTCGCAGGTCCAGCTGATGGAGGAAGCGCCAGGCTGACGCTACCACTCGACCGTCGCTGCCGTTTCATCGCGAGCTCGGTGGGGCTGCCGAGACCACCAGAGGGGGCGAGGGGTCGTGTCGGCGGGGGGAGCCCTGCGGCGCTGGTCATGGAGTTACGCCCTTTGGCGGTAACGATACCGCGCGTGGCGCCTGTAGCGGTGATAGCCGGCACCGTCTTTCTCAAGCTAGCTGCGAGGCTGCTGCCGTTACGGTTGCGCTTCTTGATCACGTCCGTCTTGAGGGACAGAGGCCGAGTGACACCGTGGAGTTTCTGCCGAGGTGAAAAGATCAGGTTCAGTATAATTCACAATCACAGCTAACAGTTGGGAGAACACTCACGAAGAATAAGCCGCACGCATTGCACAGCGGTTGGCCCTGTGGGTCACGTCTCCAGAGGGGCGTAGTGGCAGTCTTGCAGTTCGTGCACTGCGTCTGTCCTTCTCCGCCAGTGGGGGATATCCCACCAATGGAGACACTACCCGATCCACCCGAAGCAGCAGCGACAACAGTCGCCTCTCCGGATACTGATAACTTGCGCTCTACAGTAACACCCCCGGACGTTCCCATGCTCGTGCTTCCTCTCCTCTGTTGGCGAATAGGCCCGACACCAGTGCGTGTGGGCGCACTCCCAATGGCGTGTGCGGCACCCGCAGACGAGCTGAGCCTTCTCCTCCTCGCGTTAGTGGTCGGCGGTCCCGCGTGCTCAGACGTCCCCGAGCCAGGAGTGTCGGGACTTGCCGTGCCACCAGTGCCATTCCTACTCCCGAGGGAGCCAGTTTGCGGGATATGCCCAAGAGCCGCGCCGTTGCTCCCCCACTCAGTCGGGCTGCCAACAAGTCCACCGCCGAGGATATTCGGATCGACGTGGGTGTATGGTGTACTCATGATCTCGTTTCCAGCTCCGGAGGCAGCAGCAGACGCAGACGCATTAGCAGTCGAGTCGAACCCTCCAAATGCCTGGAACGGGAACATGTTGAGCGTCGCCCCACTGAGGTTGAACGGATCGAGCCCGCCAAACGGCGCGGTGTCTCCTCCAAAGGAGGGCACGCCGCTTTCCGCATAGGGCGCGAATCGGCCGACGGCCTCATCCACAGCGGCTTGGGCAGCAGCGACGAGGTCCTGTGTGCCTCCGGCCGTACTTGGGCGCGCGGAAGTCGGAGGGGACAACTCATCGAACGGGAGCTGGGTGAAGCTGCCGATCCCGCCGTCTATACATTGCTGCTGCTGCTGTAATTGCTGTTGCTGAGATCGCCCATCGAAGGAGAAGCTGAATGGGGTGTTGGGGCAACTTGCCTCGGTGGTGCAAGGGAGCGCGAAGCCTGTCGATCCATTCCCAGATGGGAAAGTAACGAGGGGAGGTAGCGACGTGCTGAGCTGTACGAAAGGCTGCTGTTGTTGTTGCGTTGCAAAGTCCGACTTGGGCGGGTCGCCACGGGCCAGGGAATCAACGAGCGGTTCTTCAGCCCTGCGTTTGCCCTGGTGGTTGAAATACATATCATTTAGTCCCACTCTCCGCGTATATATATATCGAGTGACTTACTAGTGTACTCTCCGGGACTTTAGGAGGAAGTGGCCTTTGGTGACCTCCAGGACGTTCTGAGGCAGCGCTGCCGTCCCCAGAGAGGGTCTGGCCAAGGCTCATGCTACGCACATGCCTGGAGAATGGGCTCGCAGTCGCAGTTGCAGTCGAAGTCGCCGCCAGGGGTTGAGCGAACGAAAATCCCAGGTGGAAGGCAGGAAGCTAGACTAGAAGACAGGAACCCTCCGAAACCCTCCTCGTCTTGCTCTTCCCGCTGGTCGGTCTGCTGTTGCTCTTCGTCACTCGACACCGCGTGTTGGGGCTGCACGACCTCGCCGATCTGGCGCACATGCTGCTGTTGTGGCGGCGGAGCACCAAGACGACTGATGCCCGTCCATCCACCATACCCAACCACAGGAGGGCTCTCGCTAAACACTTGCAAGCTCCTCGTCAGCAGACTCCGTCCGCTCCCGCTGCCCCGCTGCACGCTCCACCCGCTCCCTGGCCGCTCGCGTGGGCACTCGGCGGTATAGCGACTCCCCCCTCGACATTGGCGGCGGTGCTGACGCTGCCGTTGTTACTGGTGGTGTCGTCAAAGTCGAAACCATGTATGCCAGTGTTTTGAAGGTGGAGTTAAGATGGCGAGATCGACTCTGGCTCCTGCTCCCAGGACGCCAATCCATCCCTATCCCTATCCCCACTCCCATCCCCATCCCTGAGCCACGAACGCGAGACTGCGAGCGTGAGGCCGTACGCCAGTCCATCCCTTGGTCCACACCTTCCGCTTCATGATCCCTGTGCACCAAACCATGACATTAGTACATGGACCTTCCATACAAACAGACGAAGGAAATAAAAATAAAATAGAAATACGCACCCATAGCCATCGCTCTCGTCAGGGCATTTCAAAGCCCTCAACACGCGCCTTCGCCTTGACCCTCGTGATCGTCGGCGCCGACGTGGTGGTCATAGAACCGGGAATTGCCGCAGACCCGCCATACTTCTGCAGCCTGTGTCCTCGACCGGCACGACCTCACGTTCCTGCTGCTGCTCCTCTTTCATCTTCATTTGCATCATCTGGTCGTGTGGGTACTGTTGTTGTGGGTGCTGGTGCGCCTGCACCTGCTCTTCGAGTCGTTGTCGTCTCAGAGCCATGCACACCTCCCGCCACGTGAGATTCTCCATCCGCTGCGCATATGGCAAGTTGGCCTTAGTGCGCGCGTACAGTCTCCACATCTGGATCGAGAGTGGGTCCGCCTTCTGCGGCTCCTCCGGACTCCATTCTTCCACACCAGGACCAGTGCTGGCGCCGGCCTCTGAGAGGAGATCGGAGAACATGCCCGCCGAGGTACCCGAGACAGCAGAAAGTGGTGGGGCTGGTGGTAGTAGTGGTTCTGCGCATCGGCGCCGAGACCTTCGAGGCCAGAGGGGAGGTTCGAATAAGAAGAAGGTACAATAGAAAGCACGTGCTTGCGCTCGCGTTCGTGGTCGCGTTCGTCGATCGTGCTCATGACAGGAGCCAGGACACTCGAGTCCATCTGCCGTGCGTGGCGCCAAAGCCGAGACTCGTGCTGGCGAGACTCAAACTGGTGGTGATACTGCTCGAGGAGGAGAGGGGTTGTTGCTGAGTGAGCGGGAGAGGCTGCTGCTGCTGCTGCTGCTGTTGTAGTTGGTGATTTCCATATAGCTGGTTCTACTGCTGCTACTGCTGCCGTAGTGGTGGTGGTGATGGTGGCTGTCGTTTCTGCGCCTGCTCAAGGCCCTGCTGGGTCTTAGGAAACCCAGGTCGGAGCCAGGGACGGGTTCGTTGGACTCATCCATAGAGTGGGTGGAAGACTCGGGTACACACGCATCGATGAACCATGTGCATACATCGGCCTGCGTGCTCCAGGACGCCCAGGGCCATTAGGGGGATGAGGGCCTCTGCCCGAATTTGTGGCGACTCCGCCAACTGGACGCTGCCGCCGCTGCCGGAGCCGGAGCCGATGCCGTGCACGTTTGTGTACCGCTCGTGCTGGTGTTGGTGCGACTGGTGACCGTGACTGCCTCCCGCCGATCGCGGACTGGGCGAGGGGGCAGTCACAGGGGCGGGGGCGAGATCGCCGTCTTCCTGTGAGCTGCATTGGGCTTGGGCTTGTGTACATGGGGGTGCGAGGCAAGGTTGACAAAGCCAAGCTGGGCACGCTGCGGGGACGACTGGGAGAGGGCAGGAGTAAAGGGTGGCGGTGAACTGGGGTGGCACGGATTCGGAAAGGGGTTTGTGTATGGGCTGGACATGCGTAGGATCAAAGGTAAAGGATCGGGGGTCGTAGGGTTCGGCGGCTTGGGCATGATATTGGGTGGAGGATGGACGGGTGGAAGAAGAATTGGAGTAGAAAGGAGGTGAGTCGAGGGTAGATTGGGGGGTATATGGGTTTTGGGGACTATCGTAGGAAGTGTATTTTGATGATGGGTTGTGTTGGAGCAGCGGAGAGGAAATGGGAGGTGGGGCGAGGAACTGGATATGGCCATCCATAGTGAAGAGGGTTCTTCTATCTGTGCATATACACGAACTGTGCTGATAGCGGGACATTTGGACTTAGAAGTTGAATCGCATGCGTAGGGTCGGGGTTTTGAAGAGATTCCGGCGAGTGCAGGCTAGCATACAACAATGTATGAGAGGGTGTGTTCGGAGTTCGAGCGGGCGGTAGAAGATCGCGCGCTGCGCTGTGAGGACGGACTGAAAAGAGAGGTGAGCGATGAGGAGGGCGGGTATTGGGAGTGAAGATACCAAGTGGGTGGTGGAAGCAGAGTGCTGAGTACGGTGGATCGTCTAGCTGGGTGGAATGTGAACGCGGAGACGTCGTTCGGGTGGGTCGCAAGCAGAGGGTCGCAAGCAGAGGAAGCAGAGGAAGCGGAGAAAATCGTCATAGGTTTTTTGGGAGGTCTACCAGAGGAGCAGGCGTAGGCGTAGGTGGATAAAGGTCTAATTTGCGGGAGGTAAACGCGAGATAGAAATCGGTCGGCGAGGTGGCTGCTCCACACAGATCGCAGCTGGGCGAGAGGCGGGGGCGATATCGCCGTCATCCTGTCTTATCGGGGGACAGGAGGGTCGAGCAACTTGTATTGACGCAGCGCTGTAGTAAGAAACGAGTAGTCTTAGCACTCAAGCCACGAGGTGACTTAAAACTCGTCCTGATCAGTACTCGTGCACTAACAGAATAAGACCTCGCCCTTCAACAATTCCTTGATAACCACAGGAAAGGTGGTGACGCTGATGTGCTTCCTCTAAGTGGCAGCGGCAGTGGGAAGCGATTTGTTGCTCGCTGTTCTCGGCCAAATCCAAGGTGGAAACATGAGAGAGGCGAGGTAAATAGCAACCAGGTCTATCGATTGTTATAATAAAGACGGTCCATCTATCTGGATATGTCGCCAGCAGCGTCGTGGGCGTTGAGAGTCCAGGCTTCCTCGGCAAACGCCGTATGCTTTGAGTCCCACCCACCTTACCCCGCAATAGTGAAGACGCTCGTTACCAGCAAATTGCAAGGGAACGCGTTAGGCATGGCTTTCCTGACACGGTCGCGCCCTCCTAAACAATCATCCTCTTGAATGTGCACTCTCAGTTGGACACGATAGATACGCGGGAAACGAGCGAGACCACTAATATCCTTCACGACTATACCCCCGTTGAAACAATCTCACACCGTCTTCGCTTTGCGTACTAAGGACATCCCTCTCAGTCAGTATCTCCACAGACCTCGCAGTAACGCCCGCCGCGCAGATCGACTTGCCCAATATCGGCAATCCACCACGCCCATACCCGACGATCCACAAAAGGTGGCCCTGTTCAAGCAGCGTGTCCCTCTGTCCGCCCAACGTATCTCGTCGACGGAATTCGTCATCTCCATCATCACTAACATCGGTTCACCTGTACGTGACCGTCGGTCATTTCCGTGATATTACTGAGTCCGACATATTCTTAGCCGCAAAATAGTAGCGTGCCCGTTTATACCCCCTACCGTCGCAACGTGGTAGCCACTGAGTGAGCGTCTCGATGGTCCTCTGCTTGATCTGTTTGCTGACCTTGCACGTTTCAGTATCCTAAGCTGCAAGCAATACGCGGTCGGTAGCGAGGGTGCTATAGCCGTTCAGTACTCTACTGGAGGCCACCCCACGGTGCCTGTAGTGCCGTTTTCAGCGAACGATCTGACCCAGATCACCCTCGCCCCGCTCTTTTTCAGAAGCCTACGTGACGCACGCCATCTTGTCGAGCTTGTACCCTTATAACGTGCGGCTCTTCGCATCCTTCACTACCTTTCCGTCATTGCTTTCCTGTCCTTTGACGACTCCAGTCGACTCCAGTCGACTCTTATTCCCTCCTCCATGTTTGACTGATGCTTGGTCTGTATATATATTTGTGTACGAACTGATATCTTAGCCTTTTGTTGCTCCAGAGCTCAAAGGACGAGGAATTCACTACCCGCTAATTCTTCCGAAACCTTACCGGAGGGTGTGCTATGTCCAACGCGCAATGATTTCCAGGGCCTATTGCTCCTGTCGTTCTCGGATATACCAGGGACCACGACACTCGGCAAGCAAACCTATGAAGCCCCCAAGTGACGATTGATCGAGCTGATTAATTGTCCCTAGAGTGATCGCTCAAATACTGAGAATGTTATTAACTTAATAAGAAACAGCTGGATCGCAGCACGGCTTATGGACAATAAGAAGAGACGCTCCCAACAACGAGAGCGACGAGGCCTTTGGAGGGACAAACGTTTCGTCGATTTCGACTCCGGCCCGTCCCACTATAGACTTCTCTTAACGGGATGTAGCTGAGAACACCGGCAGGGGAGGGTTTTAGGGGGTAGGAACCTAATATACATTTGCGAAGAAGACCGATCTCAGCATACGAGACGCAAAAAGACGTATTTGGTTTGGTCAAACAAAAGGTGGAATTCTAAGGGAGATTGCACAAAGAGACAGACATATCATTCACTGAGCCCTATTTCGTCTGAAAAACCCTAGGATCTTATCTCTCCTTCTACGTACTGATATGTTAACAATTCCTCCAGTGGGCTTTGAGGTCTCGGCTGGGGTAAGGGAAGCATCAACCCCGGCCTGCTGTGGGGAGGAGATAGCCTGAATGACATGGTGAGGCCGTGGAGTATTCTATAGTGAATCGGGTATAATGCCTCTCTGGCACACAAAGCACGCGCTGAAGTCCGGTGCGTAACCACACTTTTCTAGTACCCTCCCATGATTCTCTGCCAGAAATTCAGTGGCTGCAGTATTTGCCTCGGCATATTTGTCAAGAGCACGGAAAGAGTAGGCAATGCCGTGTAGAGACCATATTAAATAATATTCAGCCTCAGAGTCTGTTGCAACAAGGGCACGCCGCAGGGGGATAGATTCCTGATATGCAAGCACAGCTTCTGCGTACTGTCCAAGTAAAGCACAGCTGATACCATAGTTATAAAGGGCAACACAGAGTAACTTTGTGCACTCGTTCCCTGTTTGAGCAAGGTTGCGAAAAAGTGAGACTGCCTGCTTTCCCACTACTGCTGCTTCAGAGACTCGATTTAAACGCAGAAGTGTGGCCCCATAATTAAGGAGTGTTTCTGCTCTCAATTCATTGGACCGAAGTGGATCTTGGGTTGACATAGTCGTACAGGTCTCCAGAACTTCCTTGTAAGCAACGATAGCACCATCATATTTGCCAATGTCATCAAGTGCTGAGCCCATATTCATGAGTGTCTCAGCAAAGTAGAAATTGTGCTTCGCCGGATCATTATCAACCAATGTGCGGCGAATGGAAACTGCCTCGTGGTATGCCTCAAAGGCATTGGAATATTGCTTGAGCAGTCGGAGGCTATGTCCATAGTTGTGGTAGATGGCGCTGCGGAAAAGAGGATCCACCATTGTTGGTGGAAGTTCTTTCGTCATGAGTTGTATAGCACGTTCCCGCCATTGTGAAGAAAGTGCAGCAAGGTGATCCAAGGCCCTGTAGGCAGCATTTTCCAACACAAGAAGGAGCTTATGTTTATTTGAGTGTGAGGCATTATTTTCCACCACTTCCTCGCAGATGGAGACGGCCTGGATGAAGAGAGTACGAGCCCGGGGCTGATATACAGAGAGCCCAGCAATAAGTGAAAGTGTCTCAGCCTGCTCTTGTCTGAACTCGAGTGAACGTCGGCCCAAAGCCTCGGCAAGATCAAGTGCACAGTTCCCCGTTAAGCGGCATTCATCATACAGTTTCAAATTGTCCAGGACCTCTGCGAGGTCGCAAAGATGATGTAGGACGACAAGCGTAGAGATATCACGCGATTGGACAACATCCCGCAGCAATTCTTCGGCCCGATCCAGGTATTTTTCCATTTCGTTTGCTTGCTTCCGGCAGATAACAGTCTTGCCATTCTCGGTGGAAAGCTCGATTGTATCCGAGTCAGAGGCGAGGAGCGTACGGTATTCCTCTAGGCGAAGCTTGATACGATCGTATGAAAGAGAGGCGTCAGGGGATAATATGGAGAAGGCGACAGTGGATGTGGTTGTATTGGCCACGACCTGAGAATGACACCTATTAGTATATACCTATAAGCGGAGATTGCGACGCGCCCTTGTTGTCTGGCTATTGAAGCCAGCCGGTTCGACCTGCGAGTGCATTGATAGACTACGAGAGCGTTGGCGGACCTGCCCCTGCTGGAGCATGGTGAACATCTGTTCGAACCTCGCTGCCATTTCGGTCTGAGCAGAAAGAACCATGTTCGTCGATACGAATGTATGGAGGTGCAGTCGAGTCTGGCCGTGGTGGTGGTCAGCACAGTCCGCCTCCGAAACCTGAGTGGCCCCCATACCTGCCATCGAGCACGGACACTACCGATTTTCGCATTTGATGCCGCCAATTTCTCACGCAGATCTCCGGCTTTCCACAATTCCTTAACACCCGGCAGCTTCTTCTTCTTGCCCAGGTTCGGATTGACCGAGTTCAGCCATTCGTCGAGGTCGCGTAGGATTCTGCGCCGTCGTGTCAGGCCCGTCTGCAAACGGCGAACGGGAAGCAAGAACCACTCGTACTCTGCAAGCTCCTTCAGGTCGGTGTCGAGTTCGTGCTGGTCCAATAGTGCCTTGTTGTTGTTGTAGAGTGACTCGAGGAGGTTGATATCCTTTTCGTATTCGATGAGTGCTGCCAAGAGTTCCGCCTTCTCCGATGCGACCTGCGAACACGGATATAGAATATAGAATAATCATGAGCGCTCTGATGGTACGCAGAGGGTGAGGAGGATAACGGACGTACCAATTTGATCTTGTCCCGTAATTCTTTTGCACATTTGAAGACTGGAATGGCCAGTCCGACGACCGCGCTAGTTGCGCCGAGGGCTTCCATAGGTGGTCGAGATGAGCGAGTTGATTGGGAGGGTTGTTGGGGGGTACAGTCTACAGACTCGGAGCAGTTCAAGCTGTGGTGGGAACGGGCGTCTAACGGAATATGAGAAGTGGCCAGTCTCCAGCCGGACCCTAGACGAGACGAGACGGAGACGGCGGCTCAGTTGATAGCAGGTGCATGCTGGGCACACTGGCCGAGATGTTGCCTCTGGGTCCCATATATGCAACAACTACCGTGTTCCATTTCATTGGCAGTCATCATTAATTCCCGTTTTACATAAATGGACCACAAATGACAACGAGGCGAGGAAGAGTACAGAGCGTAGAGCACGCAATGCATGAGATAAAAGTTCATTTGTCGGGAATTCACAGTTGTGGGAAGAGAGAAGTGGTGGCGTAGGAAACGAAAAGGGCAGAGACGATGAGGAAAACCATACAGGGCGACGCAAGGTTTCATACAGATCAGTCAGAGGGAGAGATTAGGGATCGCGCCTCGGAGGATGAGGCGGATGAAAGAGGGCGAAAGTTGAACACAACCAGATAATAGCACAATGGAAGGGACCTTTGCACGACAAGGGCAGAACACGTCTACTATAGGTTACGAGAGCAGGAGGAGCGTGGTACACTGGGGTGGCATCCAAAGACAGCACCCATGACCTCCTGGGCCAAGCAGACGTATTGACTACTTGGCTGGGTCCAAAGTCTCGCCGTTTTCTAGGGGGTGGGCTCAAGCAGAATCGGTCGAAAGGGAGGACGCGCTAGGCTAATGCTGCCACTCGATCGTCACTGGCATTTCACGGCGAGCTTGGTGGGGCTTCTGAGACCCCGAGAGTACTAGAGGAGGCGAGAGGTCGTGTCGGCGGGGAGAGCCCTGGGGCGCTGGTCACGGAGTAACGTCCTTTGGCGGCACCGATACCGCAAGCGGCGCCCGGAGCAGTGACGAATGGCACCGACTCCCTCGAGCTAGTAGCAAGGTTGCTGCCGTTGCGATTGCGCTCCTTGATCGCGTCCGTCTAAAGGACAGAGGCCGAGTGATACCGTGGGGTTTCTGTCGAGGCGAAAGGACCACGTTCAATATAATTCACAATCATTGCTAACACCTGGGAGAACACTCACGAGGGACAAGCCACACGCATTGCACAGTGGTTAACCCTGTGGGGCACGTCCCCAGAGCGGTCTTGTGGCGGTCTTGCATGGGTCGGCCCTCCTCCACCAGTGGGGGATACCCTTCCAATAGAGACACTACCTGACCACCCGAAGCAGCACCGACGACAGTCGCCTCTCCGGATACAGACTACTCGCGCTCGACAGTAACACCCCCGGGCGCGCCTATCCTCATACTTCCTCTCCCAGAGCTAACAGGCCTGACACCAGTGCGCATGCAGTGACCGCAGACGAGCTGGACCTTCTCCTCCTCGCGTTCGCATAGACTGTCGGCGCGTCCGGGTGCTCAGACGTTCCCAGAGCCAGCAGTGTCCGGACTCTGCTGCTTCGCCACTCAGCCGGGCTGCTGACAAGCGCACCGCCGAAAATATTCGGATCGACGTAGGTGTATGGTTGACTGCTCCGGCAGCAGCAGGTGCAGACGCAGTAGTAGCCGGGTCGTACCACCCAAACGACTAGTATGGGAACATGCTGAGGGTGGCCGTCCTGCCGACGTTGAAAGGATCGAGTCGGCAAACGGCGCGCGCTCCTCCAAAGGCGGGCAGACGGCGGGGGGATAACTCATCAAACGGGGGCGAGGTGAAGCTGCCGATCCCACCGTCTGCGCATTACTTCCGTTGCTGCTGCTGTTATTGATGAGATCGGCCACCGAGAGAGGAGCTGAACGGGGTTGGAGCAAGTTGGCCGAGTTCAGCCATTCTGTCGAGGTCGCTTAGGATTGTGCGCCATCGTCAGACCCGCCCGCGAACGAAGTCAAAGACCACGCGTACTATGGGAGCTCCTTCAGGTCGGCGTCGAGTTTGTGCTAGTCCAATAGTCCCTTGTCGGTATCGTAGAGTGAACCGATGAGGTTTCCTATTCGATGAGCGCTGTCAAGAGTTCCGCTTTCTCCGATGCGACCTGCGAACACAGATGGAGAATGATCATGAGCAGTCTGAGGGTACGCAGAGGGTGAGGAGAATAACGTACGGACAAGTTTGATCTTGACCAGTAATTCTTTTGCGCATTTGAAGACCGGAATGGCTAGTCCGTAGTTGCGCCGAAGGTGTCCATAGGTGGTCAAGATGAACGGGTTGATTAGGAGAGTTGTTGAGGACACGGTGTGCAGACTCGGAGCAGTTTAAGCTCTGGCGGGAACCGGCGTCTATAATGGTTCGGCTGCCTCAGCTCTCGTGGGAACATGGCGAGGCTACATCCGTCGCCGAGCGTCTCTTGCATTTCTCGTGTCCCAACATTAACTGTGTACTCTGCATGCCGCGGCACATTTCCTTTCGCGCTCACGTGGCAGCCACTCTATCTGCCAATGGAGTCTGAATCCGGCTCCGACCGCTCAGTTGAATTGACCTGTAACATTCCTGCAGAGTAATACCCGAAGCCCGCTCCTCCACGCCGGCTTTCTGACACCACTCGTGGTCATTTCCCGCCGTCATCATCGCGGTGCATACCCACAACGCTCGTTTTCGACCATTCGCTCGTTCACAAAGTTACCCCTCTCACGGCACGATTACCATGCGCACAATGCTTTCTGCTTTCACCTGGCTCTCCACTCTCACGACTGTCTGTGCTACTAGTGCCGAAGAATGGAGGTCACAGTCCATATACCAGTAAATATCATGGCCCTCCCCGACTTGATTCCTTCGTGTACTTGGAGAACAGACACGGCTGGCGCTCTGAAAAGTCTGTCAATACGCTAAACTAAACAATGCGTTCTACTGCTCTTTGTACAGGGATTACGATCTCAGGTCGTGTATACGGCGGGCCCGCTCTATGTCGCTGGTTCCACTGCCTCTCGTGGAAACATGGCGAGGCTATATCCAGTCTGTTTTACTCTGCTCCTCCTCTAAGATGTATATACATTCGGGGCAATATTGCAGTCGCCGGGCGTCTTTAGCATTTCTCATGTCCCAACATTTTACGCCTGGAGCCCCATGGGTCACTGTCTACTTTGCACACCGCGTTTACTGGTGTACATACACATTTTGCTTCGCCCTCACGTGGCAAGTCCTTGCCAACCCGGCATTCTATCTGCCAATGGTGTCTGAATTCGACTCCTCCCTACTATCCGACCGCATTCCCAGCATGCTTACTCGACTGCTCAGTTGAATTGACTCGTAATATTCCTGCAGAGTAATAACCGACCGATTCGCCAGCGATGATCCCAGCGTACAATGCAACGATACAGACCAAACCTACTGTGGAGGCACATGGGAGTCTATTTTGAATCACCTCGACTACATCCAGTCAATGGGCTTCACCGCCATTTGGATCAGCCCAGTCAACAAGAACTACGATGGCCCTCGGACACCATACGGTGACCCATATCATGCATACTGGGTCACTGATATCTCCAAGCTCAATGACAAGTTTGGGACGGCAGGCGACTTGAAGGAGCTGTCCAAAGCGCTCCATGACCGGAAGATGCTCCTCATGGTCGATATAGTCCTTAACCATGGTGTGTCATTCGCTATCTGTGTGCCGTACTCCCATTGCTGAAATATCCTAGTGCCATCTCTCACTCAGCACCCTACCGACTTTTCATCTTCTTCAAGGACCCAGTGCGTGTCGTAACCTGGGTACCCAACGGCGCTCACTGATACCACTGGTACAGTAACAATATCACCCATACTGTGCAATTGCCTGGGGTAATGAACTCAGCGAGCAGCAATGCTGGATGGGGGACGACAAGGTTGCCTTGATGGACGTCGACACAGAAAACGACTCCGTCGTCAAAGCGTACCACGATTGGATTGCACCCTTTGTTAAGGAGTATGGTATCGACGCCGCCCGCCATATTCGCGCAGATTTCTGGCAACCATCCTCGGAGGCTGCCGGAGTTTTCTGTATTAGGGAAGTCTTTGAGAATGAACCTGTGATGGCTTCCAAGTGGCAAGGACCCCTCGACTCTATTCTGAACTTCCCTCTTCGCAAAGCTCTCCTCGACGCGTTTACTATTCTGGGTCCCCACTCCCCAGAACATCTCCGCTCTTGAAACAACAATAAAGGCTAACTGGGACCTATTCAAAGACACTGGACTATTGGGGAACTTCTTGGAGAACCAGGATGTTCCACGTTGGGCCAACCTGTCAGTTGATCCCCAAAGTCTTTAGCTCGTATCGTCCCTTCGTTCCATCGTCCCCGTCATTTCCCATTCACCATTCCTTAGTAACGCAACGTCATTCATCTTTATGACCGACGGCATCCCCATCGTTTACTACGGCCAGGAGCAAGGCATGCACGGCAATTCCGATCCCCACAACCGTGAAGCGCTGTAGCCATCTGGATACCAAAACACCACCACCGTGTATCTCATCTCCAAGCTCAACAGACTGCGCCAGTGGATGATCAAGACGGACAACCGATACCCAACCCAGTAGACGTCCACCTTGTCGACCACGGCTACCAGCATCGCTATTCAGAAGGATATGTCACCTCCTTCATCACTAGTATCGGTTCGCCTGTACGTGACTGGCCGTCGCTCCGTGATGTTGCTGACTTCAATATACTTTTAGCGGCAAAATATTAGCATGCCCGTTTATACTCCCTACCATCGCAACGTGGCAACCACTGAGTGAGCGTCTCGATGGCCCTCTGTTTGATCTGTTTGCTGACCTCCCACCTATCAGTATCCTAAGCTGCAAGCAATATGTGGTCGGTAGCGAGGGTGCTATAGCCGTGCAGTACCCTGCTGGAGGTCGTTCTACGGTGTCTCTGTAGTGCTGTTTCAACGAACGGTCTGACCCATACTACTCTAGATCCTCGTCCCCAACACGTATCTTCGCGGATCTGGTTTATGTGACATTAATGTTGCGGAGGCGAATGTGGTGGGGCTCCAAGGTAGCAGTGCAAGGCATTTAGGCGCCTCGTGGCTCGTCCTGCTCGTTGCTGGAATTGCTGGTTGGGCAGTGACGCAGAGTCTATGACCCAACGTCTTCCCCCTGTCTTTCTTTTGTGTTCTTTATGATGGACAGTGTCTCGTCTGGTGTGTAGAATATGCGATAGGCCCGTTCTTATCTTGGTCGATCCTCGCCTCGCTCTTTTTCAGAAGCCTACTTGACACATGGCATCTTGTCGAGCTTGTACCCTTTTAATGTGCGGCTCTTCGCATCATTTACTGCCTTTCCGTCATTGCTCTCCTCCCCTTTGACGCTTCCAGTCGACTCCACCTAGTCGTCTCTTATTCCCTCCTCCATGTTGACTGGTGCTTGGGCTGTATGTATATTTGTGTGCGAACTGATACCTTAGCTTTATGCTGCCCCAGCTAGGCCTCAAAGGACGAGGAAATCACTGCCCGGTAATTCTTCCGGAACCTTACCGGAGGGTGTGCTATTCCGACGCACAATAATTTCCAGGGCCTATTGCTCCTGTCGTTCTCGGATATACCAGGGACCACGACACTCGGCAAACAAACCAATGAAGCCCCCAAGTGATGACTGAGCTGATCGATCTGATTAATTGTCCCAGAGCGATCGCTCAAATACTGAGAATGTGCTATGTACGCTTATTGATAAAGCCACTTTCTTTCAGTTGTTGTGACGATCATGCATTCCACTCGTCTACATATCATTGCCTACTGGTTCAATTCAAAAGTATATGGCTGCTGTTGTATTCAACGCAAGAATAAACTCAGGATCATTTTTGAATATCAATATCCCGTTAATTTAATTTTGGTATTTTAATTTTCGCTGGGCGGCCAACTGTGAAATACAGGTCGTATAGATGCAAAGCTAGCACGTATATTTGGCTACAACGTTTCATGGGCATAAGGAGATGAAAGGAATTATAGCGGGAATTATGAAGCACAATGATGGCACAAAGGGGACGGACATATCATTTACTGAGCCCTATTCCGTCTGAAAAACCTTAGGGTCTTGTCCCTCTGTCTACGTACTGGCATGTTCACAGATTCTCTAGTGGGCTTTGAGGTCTCGGCTGGGGTAAGGGAAAGCATCAGCCCCAGCGCGCGCGCCATAGGGAGGAGATAGCCTTAATGAAGGGTGAGGCTGTGAAGTATTCGGTAGTGAATCGGGTATAATGCCTCTCTGGCACACGAAGCACCTCTTGAATTCCGGTGCGTAACCACAAGATTCTAGTACCCTCCCATGATTCCTTTCCAGAGCTTCAGTGGCTGCAGTATTTGCTTCGGAATATTTGTCAAGAGCACGGAAGGAGTTGGCAATGCCGTGTAGAGACCACATTAAATAATATTCGGCCTCAGAGTCTGTTGCAGTAAGGGCACGCCGCAGGGGGATAGATTCCTGATATGCGAGCACAGCTTCTTCGTGCTGTCCAAGTAAAGCACAGCTGATACCATAGTTATAAAGGGCATCACAGAGTAAGTTTGTACACTCGTTCCCTGTTTGAGCAAGGTTGCGAAGGAGTGAGACGGCCTGCTTTTTCACTACTGCTGCTTCGGAGACTTGGTTTAAATTCTGAAGTGTGACCCCATAATTAAGGAGTGTTTCTGCTCTCAATTCATTGAACCGAAGTGGATCTTGAGCTGACATCGCCGTACAGATCTCCAGATCTTCCTTGTAAGCAGCAATAGCATCATCATATTTTCCAATGTCATCAAGTGCTATGCCCATATTCATGAGTGCACTAGCAAAGTAGATATTGTACTTCGCCGGATCATTATTAGCCAATGTGCGGCGAATCGAAACAGCCTCGTGGTATGCCTCAATGGCATTGGAATATTGCCTGAGCTGCCGGAGGCCAAATCCATAGTTGTTGTAGATGACGCTGCGGAAATGAGGATCCACCATTGTTGGTGGAAGTTCTTTCGTCATGAGTTGTATAGCACGTTCCAGCCATTGTGCAGAAAGGTGACCCGAGGCCCAGTAGCCAGCTTTGCGCAGCACAATAAGGAGTTTGTATTTATTTGAGTGGGAGGCATTATTTTCCACCACTCCCTCACAGATGGAGACGGCCTGGATGAAGAGAGTACGAGCACGGGGCTGATACACAGAGAGCCCAGCAATACGTGCAAGTGTCTCAGCCTGCTCATGTCTGAACTTGAGCGACCGTCGACCCAAAGCTTCGGCAAGATCAAGTGCACAGTTGCCTGTTAGGCGGCATTCATCATACAATTTCAGGTTGTCCAGGACCTTTGCGAGGTCACAAAGATGATGTAGGACGACAAGCGTAGAGATATCACGCGATTGGACAACATCCCGAAGCAATTCCTCGGCCTCATCCAGATATCCTTCCATTTCGTTTGCTTGCTTTCGGCAGATAACGGTCTTGCCATTCTCAGTAGAAAGCTCGATCGTATCCGAGTCAGAGGCGAGGAGCGTACGGTATTCCTCTAGGCGAAGCTTGATACGATCGTATGAAAGAGAGGCGTCAGGGGATAATATGGAGAAGGCGACAGTGGATGTAGTTGTATTGGCCACGACCTGAGAATGACACCTATTAGTATATATCTATAAGCTCCGATTGTGACGCACCCTTGTTGTCTGGCTATTGAAGCCAGTCGGTTCGATTTGCGAGTGCATTGAGAGACTACGAGAGCGTTGCTGGACCTGCCCCTGCTGGAGCATGGTGAGTACCTGTTGGAGTAGAGCTGTCGTTTCCGTCTGAGCAGAGTCCATTCGCCCGAGGATCACGTTTGACAATACGAGTGTGGAAACTTGAAGTCGTGCCTGACCGTGATGGTGATCAGCATAACCCGCCTCCGAAACCTGAGCGCCTACCCCCCACATACCTGCCATCGAGCACGGACGCTACTGATCTTCGCATTTGACGCGGTCAATTTCTCACGTAGATCTCCGGCTTTCCACAGTTCCTTAACGCCCGGCAGCTTCTTCTTGCGCAGGTTGGGGTTGACCGAGTTCAGCCATTCGTCGAGGTCGCGTAGGACTCTGCACCGTCGTGTCAGGCCCGTCTGCGAACGGCGAACGGGAAGCAAGAACAACACGTACTCTGCAAGCTCCTTCAGGTCGGTGTCAAGTTCGTGCTGGTCCAATAGTGCTTTGTTGTTATTGTAGAGTGACTCGAGGAGGTTGATATCCTTTTCATATTCGATGAGTGCTGCCAAGAGCTCCGCTTTCTCCGATGCGACCTGTGAAGACGGATATAGAATATAGAATAATTATGAACGCTCTGATGGTACGCAGAGGGTTCGGAGGATAACGGACGTACCAACTGGATCCTGTCCCGTAATTCTTTTGCGCATTTGAAGACTGGAATGGCCAGTCCGACAGCCGCGCTGGTTGCGCCGAGGAGTTCCATAGGTGGTCGAGATGGACGAGTTGATTGGGAAGATTGTTGGTGGGTACAGTTTACAGGCTCGGAGCGGTTCAAGCTGTGGTGGGGATAAACGGGTGTATAACGGAATAAGAGAAGTGGCCAGTCTCTAGCCAGACTCTAGACGAGACGGTGGCTCTGTTGATAGTAGGTGTGTGCTGTTGATAGCAGGTGCACGGTGTTCGCAGCAGGTGTGTGCTGTTGGTAGCAGGTACATGCTGTTTGTAGCAGGTACATGCTATTGATGGCAAGTGCATGCTGTGCACACTGGCCGAGCTATTGAGAGGCTCAAAGTAGGGGATACACAGTGGGCTGTGTAGTACGTTCTCGTCGTCAGTTAGAGAACCACGCACTGAAGGACCCACACAGCTGGAACATAAGCACTCCGGCTTCGATTAGTACTACGACCTATGCTGCCCCTAAAGGCTGTGCTAACACCGTCTTCGTCCATGGATGAACAAAGAGAGGAAAATCAGACAAATTATACTTCGGGTCTGCCGCGCCAGCCTCTGGGTAATACCAGATATGCACCAATATCGTGAAGTGGCTGCAGAGTGTACGACGTTCCATTTCATTGGGCTGTCATCAAAATAAATTCCCATTCTACCCAAATGGACCACAAAGAGAGAGAGTAAAAAAAGAGGACGAGATAAGAAAGATCATTTGCCGAGGAATCGGAGTCGTGGGACCAGAGAAGAGGGGAGGTTGCATAGCGAAGGAGAAAAAAAAGAAGTCGAAAATGATGAGGAAGAACCATACAGGGGGGTGAATCAACGGTTTTCATACAGGTGAGGGAGAGGCGAAAGATCAGGGAGAGGGCGAAAGATGAGCGCAACCAGATAACAGCACAATGGAATGGTCCGTTGCATGATGAGGGCAAGCGATGTCTACTATAGGTTACAAGTGGCAGAAAGGGCGTGGTATACGGGGGCGGGTATCATGATCATCCAACTGGGTGAGAGGTGAGGGGTGGTGGATTCAGGGCGGGTGAAGGGGTGGGTTCACGCGGAATCGTTCGCAGGTCCAGCAGATGGAGGAAGCACCAAGCTGACGCTACCACTCGACCGCCGCTGCCGTTTCATCGCGAGCTCGGTGGGGCTCCCGAGACCACCAGAAGGGGCAAGGGGTCGTGTCGGCGGGGGGAGCCCTGCGGCGCTGGTCATGGAGTTACGCCCTTTGGCGGTAACGATACCGCGCGTGGCGCCCGTAGCGGTGATAGCCGGCACCGTCTTTCTCGAGCTAGCCGCGAGGCTGCTGCCGTTGCGGTTGCGCTTCTTGATCACGTCTGTCTTGAGGGACAGAGGCCGAGTGACACCGTGGAGTTTCTGCCGAGGTGAAAAGACCGGAGTCAGCATAATTCTCAATCATTGCTAACAGTTGGGGGAACACTCACGAAGAATAAGCCACAGGCGTTGCACAGCGGTTGGCCCTGTGGGTCGCGTCTCCAGAGGGGGGTAGTAGCAGTCTTGCAGTTCGTGCACTGCGTCTGTCCTTCTCCGCCAGTGGGGGATATCCCACCAATCGAGACACTACCCGATCCACCCGAAGCAGCAGCGACCACAGTCGCCTCTCCAGATACGGACAACTTGCGCTCGACAGTAACGCCCCCGGACGTTCCCATGCTCGTGCTGCCTCTCCTCTGCTGGCGAATAGGCCCGACGCCAGTGCGTGTAGGCGCACTCCCAATAGCGTGTGCAGCACCCGCAGACGAGCTGAGCCTTCTCCTCCTCGCGTTAGTGGTCGGCGGTCCCGCGTGCTCAGACGTCCCCGAGCCAGGAGTGTCGGGACTTGCCGTGCCACCAGACCCATTCCTACTCCCGAGAGAGCCAGTTTGCGGGATATGCCCAAGAGTCGCGCCGTTGCTCCCCCACTCAGTCGGGCTGCCAACTAGTCCACCGCCGAGGATATTTGGATCGACGTGGGTGTATGGTGTGCTCAGAAGCTCGTTTGCAGCTCCGGAGGCAGCAGCTGACGCAGACGCAGTAGTAGTGGAGTCGAACCCTCCAAACGCCTGGAACGGGAACATGTTGAGCGTCGTCCCGCTGAGGTTGAACGGATCGAGCCCGCCAAACGGCGCGCTGTCTCCCCCAAAGGAGGGCACATCGTTTTCTGCGTAGGGCGCGAATCTACCGACGGCCTCATCGACAGCGGCTTGGGCAGCAGCGACAAGGTCCTGTGTGCCTCCGGCCGTGCTTGGGCGCGCAGAAGTCGGAGGGGACAACTCATCGAACGGGAGCCGGGTGAAGCTGCCGATCCCACCGTCTATGCATTGCTGTTGCTGCTGTAGTTGCTGTTGCTGGGATCGCCCATCGAAGGAGAAGCTGAAGGGGGTGGTGGGGTAACTTGTCTCGGTGGTGCAAGGGAGCGCGGGAACAAAGCCTGTCGATCCATTCCCCAGATGGGAAAGTAGCGAGGGGAGGTAACGACGTGCTGAGCTGTACGAAAGGCTGCTGTTGTTGTTGCGTTGCAAAGGCCGACTTGGGCGGGTCGCCCCGGGCCAGTGAATCAACGAGCGGTTCTTCGGCTCTGCGTTTGCCCTGGTGGTTGAAATACAAATCAATCAGTCCCACTCTCCGCGTACACATTCATCGAGTGACTTACTAGCGTACTCTCCGGGACTTTAGGAGGAAGTGGCCTTTGACGTTCCGAGGCAGAGCTGCCGTCCCCAGAGAGGGTCTGGTCAAGGCTCATCCTGCGCACATGCCGGGAGAATGGGCTCGCAGTCGCAGTTGCATTCGCAGTCGTAGTCGTGGTCGCAGTCGCAGTCGCCGCCAGGGGTTGAGCAAACGAGAATCCAAGGTGGAACGCAGGAAGACTAGAAGACAGGAACCCTCCGAAATCCTCCTCGTCTTGCTCCTCCCGCTGGTCGGTTTGCTGTTGCTCTTCATCGCTCGACACCGCGTGTTGGGGCTGCACGACCTCGCCGATCTGGCGCACGTGCTGCTGCTGTGGCGGCGGGGGAGCACCAAGACGGCTGATGCCCGTCCATCCGCCATACCCAACCACAGGAGGGCTCTCGCTGAACACTTGCAAGCTCCTCGTCAACAGACTCCGTCCGCTCCCACTGCCCCCGCTGCCCGCTCCACCCGCTCCCTGGCCATTCGCGTGGACACTCTGCGGTATAGCGATCCCCCCCTCGACATTGGTGGTGGTGTTGACGCTGCCGTTGTTACTGGCGGTATCGTCAAAGTCGAAGCCACGTATGCCAGTGGTTTGAAGGTGAAGTTGAGATGGGCGAGATCGACTCTGGCTCCTGCCCCCAGGACGCCAATCCATCCCCATCCCCATCCCCACTCCCATCCCCATCCCAGAGCCACGAACGCGAGACTGCGAGCGTGAGGCCGTACGCCAGTCCATCCCTTGGTCCACACCTTCCGCTTCATGATCCCTGTGCACCAAAACCATGACATCAGTACATAGACCACCCATACAAACAGACGAAGGAAATAAAATTAAAATTAAAATACGCACCCATAGCCATCGCTCTCGTCGGGCATTTCAAAGCCCTCAACACGCGTCTTCGCCTTGACCCTCGTGATCGTCGGCACCGACGTGGTGGTCATAGAACCGGGAATTGCCGCAGACCCGCCGTACTTCTGCAGCCTGCGTCCTATCCGCCTGTTCATTGACCGGCACGACTTTATGTTCCTCCTGCTCCTCCTCCTTCATCTGCATGTGCGTCATCTGGTCGTGTGGGTACTGCTGATGTGGGTGTGAGTGCTGCTGCGCCTGCATCTGCTCTTCGAGTTGTTTCCGTCTCAGAGCCATGCCCACCATCCGCCACGTGAGATTCTCCATCCGCTGTGCATGTGGCAAGTTTGCCTTGGTGCGCGCGTACAGCCTCCACATCTGGATCGAGAGTGGGTCCTCTTTCTGCAGCTCCTCCGGGCTCCATTCTTCCACTCCAGGACCAATGCTCGCGTCGGCCACTGAGAGGAGATCGGAGAACATGCCCGCCGAGGCACCCGAGACGGCAGAAAGTGGTGGGGGCTGGTGGTGGTAGTGGGGGCTATTCTGCGCATCGGCGCCGAGACCTTCGAGGTCGGAGGGGAAGTTCGAATAGGAAGAAGGCATAATAGAAAGCGCGTGCTTGCGCTCGCGTTCGTGCTCGTCTTCGTCAATCGTGCTCATAACAGGGGTCAGGACACTCGAGTCCCGTCTGCTGCGCGTAGCGCCAAAGCCGAGACTCGTGCTGGCGAGACTCAAACTGGTGGTGATACTGCTCGAGGGGAAGAGAGGTTGTTCCTGGCTGAGTGGGAGAGACTGCTGCTGCTGTTGGTGATCTCCATACTGCTGGTGCTGCTGGTGCTGCTGTAGTGGTAGTGGTGGTGGCTGTCGTTTCTGCGCCTGCGCAAGGCCCTGCTGGATCTTAGGAAACCCAGGTCTGGAGCCAGGGGCGGGGTTCGTCGGACTCATCCACAGCAGAGAGGGTGGGAGAAGACTCGGGTGGACACGCATCGATGAACCATGTGCGTACGTCGGCCTGCGTGCTCTAGGACGTCTGGGGCCATTAGGGGGATGAGGGCCGCTGCCCGAATTTTGCCGACTGGACGCCGCCGCTGCCGGAGCCGGAGCCGATGCCCAGGCCGTGCACGTTTGTGTTTGCACCGCTCGTGCTGGTGGTAGTGCGACTGGGGACGCTCCCGTGACCGTGACTGCTGCCAGCCGATCGCGGACTGGGCGAGGATGCAGTCAGAGGTGGGGGCGAGATCGCCGTCGTCCTGTGAGCTGCATTGAGCTTGTGTTTCTGTGCATGGGGGTGCGAGACAAGGTTGTCAAAGCCTAGCTGGACATGCTGCGAGGACGACTGGGAGAGGGCAGGAGTAAAGGGTGATGCGGTGAACTGGGGTGATGCGGATTCGGAAAGGGGTTTGTGCATAGGCTGTACATGTGTAGGATCAAAGGTAAAGGATTGGGGGTCGTAGGGTTCGGGAGCTTGGGCATGGTATTGGGTGGAGGGTGGACGGGTGGAAGAAGAATTGGAGTAGAAGGGTGGTGAGTCGAGAGTAGACTGGGGGTATATGGATTTTGGAGACTATTGTAAGAGGCATATTTTGATGATGGGAGCAGCGGTGAGGAAATGGGAGGTGGGGCGAGGAACTGGGCATGGTCGTCCATAGTGAAGTGGGGCCTCCCATCTGTGCCCATATATGCGCTGTGTTGATAGCGGGACATTTCGACTTGTTGTTGTTCTGGTGGGTGTAAGGCAAAGGCGTTAAATCGCGCGCGTCAGGATCGGGGTTTTGAAGGGATTTTGGCGAATGCGGGCTATCATACAACAATGTATGAACGTATTTCGAGCGGATGGTACAAGATCGCACGCTGCGCTGTGAGGACGGACTAAAAAGAGAGGTAAACGATGAGAAGGGTGGGTGTTGAGGGTGAAGTTACCCAAGTGGGTGGTGGCAGCAGACTGCTGAGTACGGTAGATCTTCTAGCTAGGTGGCCTGTGAACGTGTAGACGTCGCACGGGTGGGTCGCAAGCGTCGGAAGTGGGGGAAAACGTCGGGGGTTTTTTGGGAGGCCTACTCGAGGAGTAGACGTAGGCGTAGGTGGACGAAGGTCTAATTTGCGGGAGGTAAACGCGAGATAGAAATCGGACAAGGTGGTGCGCGAGGTGAGTTGAAACTGGAGCCGAAGGGGGGCCGAGGAGGGCCGGAGGTCGAGAAAGAGGCCGGAGGAAGCTGGGAGGAGCGTCGATCGCGTCGTCTAGGGTGTCTTACGACCGAGCAATGGGGTCGATCGGGGTCGTGGGGGACGACGACGGGGCGGCAAGGTTGTGCAGCTGGTGCGCTGGTGCTGGAGGGATCCAAAGCGAGATGAGGGAGACGCGAAGGCCGAACACGCAGCTGGGCTGGCATCTGGCATGGCATGCATGCAGGTGAAGATACCAAGCAGGTGGTGGCAGCAGACTGTCTAGCTGGGTGAACTGTGGACGAGTAGAAACCGTACAGGTGGGTCACGAGCGTCGCAAGTAGGGGAAATCGTCAACAACGTAGGGTGGTATTGGAGGATGAAGCGTAGGTAGGTGGACGTCTCATTTGAGGGGAGTATGCGCGAGATAGAATTCGGACGAGGTGGCGCGCGAGGTGGCTGCTCTCCACAGATCGTGGTTGGGCGGCTGGGCGGCTGGGCGAGAGGTGGGGGTGATATCGCCGTCGCCCTGTCTTATCGGCGAACAGGAGGGCGGAGCAGCTTAGATTGATGGAGCGCTGTAGTAAGAAACGAGTGGTTTTAGCACTTCAGTTTACGAGCTGATTTAGACCTTGTCTTGATCAGTGCTCATGGTCTGGAAGGACGAGTCCTCACCCTTCAACCATTGTTCAATGACCACAGAACGTTGATATGGTTCCTTTGAGTGGCGGCGGCAGTGAACAGCTGCGATCGTTTTTCTCAAGGTGGTAAAGTGGTGAGACGCGAGATGAATATCAAGAATATCCATCTATCTCTGCCATCATCGTTAGCGGCGTCGTAGGCGTCAAGTCTAAGGTTGGTCGGTAAACAGCCATTGCTTTGAGAACCACCTCTGCCTTCTGGCGAGTACATATTTGAACAGCATTAATTTGGGACTACTGAACCCTCGTTACTTGGTATAAGTGCAGTCGTGGAGAGTCTGTAGTGATGAGGTGCCGCTCTGACCCAGAGAGGCGCTCATCCATCGCCCTGCAATGTTGAAGTTATGGACGAAATGCAAGGGACCACGTTAAGCAAGGCGCTCCTGACACGGTCACAGAACATCCTCTCTCAGGCGCTCTCTCAGGCGTTGGAAGACCGACACCATGGGAACTGAGGGAGACCACTGCCATGCTCCACGACTAGATTCCCTATCGAAACAAACTCGCATCGTCCTCTGTCTGCGTACTAGGCCATTCTTCTCACCAAGTACCCTCACTTCTTACACCTTTGAACCTCCAATCATCCTTGTTCAAACCTCACAATTACGCCACGCAGATCCACTTGCCCAATACTTGGATTTTTCCATGTACCACCAGCGTGTACAGCGTACCATGTCGTCCGTGTCGGCGTCTGCGTTGAGCTCGGCGACGAGCACATCAGGAATCACTACAAAGGTGCCGACGCCGTGGAACCTGGTTCACGGCAAGAGGTCGGTCGTTTTTTTCCGTTCCCTCTTGGTAGGTACTGATAATTCTTACTCTAGAAGGAGGATGGGAATATGAATACTACTCCCCACACTCCCCGTGCCTCGCTCGGCTCGCATCAAATACCCCTTGCACACTTTACAACGACCTTCTCGCCCTTGATCAACAATCTCACGGCGACCAACGCTGAGCCTCAGTGAGCGAGGCCACCAGAAAGCCATGCGTGACACTCATCCGCATATCATTGCTGACCGTTCATGTCAAAAAATTGTGGCTACTGTTGTATTCAACACAAAAATAAATTCGGAATCCGTTTGAATACCAATGATGATGCCCTGAACTATTTTTGCTTCACGAGATCAATATCGCGTTAATTTAAATTTGGCATTTTAATGTTCGCTGCCATCTGTGAATACAGGACATAAATGCAAAGCGAGCATGTATATTGACTACATCGTTTCATGGGCATAAGGAGATAAAAGGAAGTATAGCAGGAATTATGAGGCACGATGATAGCGCAAAGGGGACAGACATATCATTCACTGAGCCCTATTTTGTCTGAAAAACCCTAGGACCTTGTCCCTCTTTGTACGTACTGGCATGTTCACAGTCTCTCCAGTGGGCTTTGAGGTCTCGGCCGGGGTAAGGGAGGGATCAGCGCCAGCTCGCTGTGAGGAAAGGTGATGAAACATTGCATAGTGGATCGGGTATAATGCCTCTCTGGCACACGAAGCACCGACTGAAGTCCGGTGCAAAACCACAATCTTCTAGTACCCTCCCATGATTTCTTTCCAGAAATTCAGTGGCTGCAGTATTTGCCTCGGCATATTTGCCAAGAGTACGGAAGGACATGGCAATGTCATGGAGAGGCGACATCAGATCCTTTTCAGCCTCAGAGTCTGTTGCAGCAAGGGCACGCTGCAGGGGGATACATTCCTGATATGCGAGCACAGCCTCTGCATTCTGTCCAAGTGAAGCACAGCTAACACCATAGTTATTAAGAGCACTACAGAGCATTTCTGTACACTCGGTCCCTGTCTGAGCAAGGTCGCGAAGGAGTGAGATAGCCTGCCTTTCCATTTCCGCTGCTCCAGAGACTTGTTTTAATATCCCAAGTGTGAACCCATAATTATAGAGTGTCATTGCTCTCAATTTATTGTACCGAAGTGGATCTTGAGTTGACATAGTCGTACAGATCTCCAGAGCTTCCTTGTAAGCAACAATAGCATCATCATATTTTCCAATGTCATCAAGTGCCGCGCCCATATTCATGAGTGCCCGAGCAAAGGCGAAATTGTACTTCGCCGGATCATTATCAACCAACGTGCGGCGAATTGAAACTGCCTCGTGGGATGCCTCAACAGCATTGGAATATTGCTTGAGCCGGCAGAGGCCATATCCATAGTTGTGGTAGATGGCGCTGCGGAAATGAGGATGCACCATTGTTGGTGGAAGTTCTTTCGTCATGAGCTGTATAGCACGTTCCCGCCATTGTGAAGAAAGTGCGGTAAGGTGATCCAAGGCCCAGTAGGCAGCACTCTCCAACACCAGAAGGAGCTTATGTTTATTTGAGTGTGAGGCATTATTTTCCACCACTTCCTCGCAGATGGAGATGGCCTGGATGAAGAGAGTACGAGCACGGGGCTGATATACAGAGAGCCCAGCAATAAGTGCAAGTGTCTCAGCCTGCTTATGTCTGAACTCGAGTGACCGTCGACCCAAAGCCTCGGCAAGGTCAAGTGCACAGTTGCCCGTTAGGCGGCATTCATCATACAGTTTCAGGTTGTCCAGGACCTTGGTAAGGTCACGAAGGTGATTTAGAACAACAATCGTAGGGATGTCACGCGATTGGACAACATCCCGCAACAATATTTCGGCCCGATCCAGATATTTTTCCATTTCGTTTGCTTGCTTCCGGCAGATAAATGTCTTGCCATTCTCGGTAGAAAGCTCGATCGTATCTGAGTCAGAGGCAAGGAGGGTACGGTATTCCTCTAGGCGAAGCTTGATACGATCATATGAAAAGGACGGGTCAGGGGATAATACGGAGAAGGTGACAATGGATGTTGTTGGATTGGCCACGACCTGAGAATGATACTCATCAGTATGTGCCTTGACGCATGTATGACAACCCACCCTCGTCGTCTGGCTATTGAAGCCCACGGGTTCGACTTGTGAGTGCATTGAGAGACTACGAGAGCGTTGGCGGACCTGCCCCTGCTGGAGCATGGTGAACATCTGTTCGAACCTAGCTGCCATTTCGGTCTGAGCAGCAAGAATCATGTTCGTCGATACGAAAGTATGAAGGTGCAATCGTGTCTGGCCGTGGTGGTGGTCAGCACAGTCCGCCTCCGAAACCTGAGCGGCCCCCCATACCTGCCATCGAGCACGGACACTACCGATCTTCGCATTTGACGCGGCTAATTTCTCTCGTAGATCTCCGGCTTTCCACAGTTCCTTAACACCCGGCAGCTTCTTCTTGCCCAGGTTCGGACCGACCGAGTTCAGCCATTCATCGAGGTCGCGTAGGATTCTGGCCCGTCGTGTCAGACCCACCCAAGAACGAGAAGCAAAGAACAACACGTACTCTGCGAGCTCCTTCAGGTCGGTGTCGAGCTCATGCTGGTCCAATAGTTCCTTGTTATTGTTGTAGAGTGACTCGAGGAGGTTGATATCCTTTTCATATTCGATGAGCGCTGCCAAGAGTTCCACTTTCTCCGATGCGACCTGCGAGTACGGATATAGAACATTGAATAATCATGAGCGCTCTGATGGTACGCGGGGGGTTCGGAGGAGAACGGACGTACCAGTTTGATCTTGTCCCGTAATTCTTTCGCACACTTGAAGACTGGAATGGCCAGTCCGACGACCGCGCTAGTTGCGCCGAGGGCTTCCATAGGTGGTCGAGATGGGCGAGTTGATTGGGAGAGTTGTTGGGGGGTACAGTCTACAGACTCGGAGCAGTTCAAGCTGTGGTGGGAACGGGCGTCTAACGGAATAAGAGAAGTGGCCAGTCTCCAGCCGGACCCTGGACGAGACGAGACGGAGACGGCGGCTCAGTTGATGGCAGGTGCATGCTGGGCACACTGGCCGAGGTGTTGCCTCTGGGTACTACATATGCAACAACTACCATGTTCCATTCATTGGCAGTCATCATCATAAATTCCCATTTTACATAAATGGACCACAAACGATAACGAGGCGAGGAAGAGTACAGAGCGCAGGGCACGCAATGCATGAGATGAAAGATCATTTGTCGGGAATTCAGTTGTGGGAAGAGGGAAGTGGTGGCGTAGCAAAGGAAAAGGGCAGAGACGATGAGGAAGAACCATACAGGGCGACGCGAGGTTTCATACAGATCAGTCAGAGGGAGAGATTAGGGATCGCGGCCCGGAGGATGAGGCCAATGGAAGAGGGCGAAAGCTGAACACAACAAGATAATAGCACAATGGAATGGAGCTTTGCATGACAAGGGCAGGAGACGTCTACTATAGGTTACGAGAGCGGGAGGAACGTGGTATACTGGGGTGGGTATCACGATCATCCAAATACAGTGTCCATGACCTCCTGAGCCAAGCAGATGTATCGATTACTTGGCTGGGTCCAAAGTCTCGCCGTTTTCTAGGGAGTGAGCTCAAGCGGAATCGATCGCAAGGGAGGACACGCTAGGCTGATGCTGCCACTCGATCGTCACGGCCATTTCATGACGAGTGTGGTGGGGCTTCCGAGACCCCGAGAGTACTAGAGGAGGCGAGAGGTCGTGTTGGCGGGGAGAGCCCTGCGGCGCTGGTCATAGAGTTGAGTCCTTTGGCGGCAGCGATACCGCAAGCGGCGCCTGTAGCAGTGAAGGATGGCACCGACTTCCTCGAGCTAGTTGCAAGGCTGCTGCCATTGTGATTGCGCTTCTTGATCCCGTCCGTCTTAAGGACAGAGGCCGAATGATACCGTGGAGTTTCTGCTGAGGCGAAAAGACCAGGTTCAGTATAATTCACAATCACTGCTGACATCTGGGAGAACACTCACGAAGGACAAGCCACACGCATTGCACGGTTAGCCCTGTGGGTCAAGTCTCCAGAGCTGTCTTGTGGCGGTCTTGCATGGGTCGGCCCTCCTCCACCAGTGGGGGATACCCTACCAATGGAGACACTACTCGACCACCCGAAGCAGCAGTGACGACAGTCGCCTCTCCGGATACAGACTACCTCGCTCGACAGTAACACCCCCGGGCGCGCCTATACTCATACTTCCTCTCCCAGAGCTAACAGGCCCGACGCCAGTGCGTGTGCAGTAGCCGCAGACGAGCTGGACCTTCTCCTCCTCGCGTTCGCATAGATTGTGAGCGCGTCCGTGTGCTCAGACGTCCCCGGAGCCAGCAGTGTCCGGACTCCGCTGCTTCCCCACTCAGCCCGGGCTGCTGACGAGCGCACCGCCGAAAATATTCGGATCGATGTAGGTGTATGGTTGACTGCTCCGGCAGCAGCAGGCGCAGACGCAGTAGTAGCCGAGTCGTAACCACCCAAACGACTAGTATGGGAACATGCTGAGGGTCGCCGTCCTGCCGACGTTGAAAGGATCGAGTCGGCAAACGGCGCCCGCTCCTCCAAAGGCGGGTAGACGGCGGGAAGATAACTCATCAAATGGGGGCGAAGTGAAGCTGCCGATCCCACCGTCTGCGCATTCCTTCTGTTGCTGCTGCTGTTGATGATGAGATCGGCCACCGAAAGAGAAGCTGAAACGGGTTGAAGCAAGCTGGCCGAGTTCAGCCATCCGTTGAGGTCGCGTAGGATTCTGCGCCATTGTCGGGCTCGCCCGCGAACGAAAGCAAAGACCACGCGTACTTTGCGAGCTCCTTCAGGTCGGCGTCGAGTTTGTGCTAGTCCAATAGTCCAGAGTCGGTGTCGTAGAGCGAATCGGTGAGGTTTCATATTCGATGAGCGCTGTCAAGAGTTCCGCTTTCTCCAGTGCGACCTGCGAACACAGATGGAGAATGATTATGAGCAGTCTGAGGGTACGCAGAGGGTGAGGAGGATAACGTACGGACAAGTTTGATCCTGTCCCGTAATTCTTCTGCCCATTTGAAGACCGAAATGGCTAGTCCGTAGTCACGCCGAGGGTGTCCATAGGTGGTGAAGATGAACGCGTTGATTGGGAGAGTTGTTGAAAAGCACGGTGTGCGGACTCGGGGCAGTTTAAGCTGTGGTGGGAACCGGCGTCTATAGTGGCTCGGCTACTTCTCGTGGGAACATGGCGGGGCAACACTGTAGTCCCCGAGCGTCTCTTGCATTTCTCTTGTCCCAAACATTTACTGTGTACTCTAAATGCCGTGGCACATTTCCTTTCGCGCTCACGTGGCAGCCACTCTATCTGCCAACGGAGTCTGAATTCGACTGCCGACCGCTGAGTTGAATTGACCTGTAACATTGCTACCCGAAGCCCGCTCCTCCACGCCGGCTTTCTGACACCACTCGTCGTCATTTCTCATCATCATCATCGCGGTGCATACCCATAACGCTCGTTTTCGATCATTCACTCGTTCACAAAGTTACTCCTCTCACGACACGACACCATGCGCACAATGCCTTCTGCTTTCGCCTGGCTCTCCACTCTCACGACTATCTATGCTACTAGTGCCGACGAATGGGGGTCACGGTCCATATACCAGTAAATATCATCGCCCTCCCCGACTTGATTCCTTCGTGTACTTGGAGAACAGACACGCCTGGCGCTCTGCAAAAGTCTACCAATATGCTAAACTAAACAATGCGTTCTACTGCTCTTTGTAGAGGGATTACGATCTCGGGTCGTGCGTGCGGCTGGCCCGCTCTGTGGCGTTGGTTCCGCTACCTTACTTGAGAAACACGGCGGGGCTATATCCACTCTGTTTCAATCTGCTCCTCCTCTAAGATGTATATACTCGGGGCAATATTGCAGTCGCCGAGCGTCTTTAGCATTTCTCCTGTCCCAACACGTACGCCTGGAGCCCCATGGGTCACTGTCTACTTTGCATACCGTGTTTATTGGTGTACATACACATTTCGTTTCGCGCTCACGTGGCAAGCCCTTGCCAACCCTGCACTCTATCTGCCAATGGTGTCTGAATTCGACTCCTCCCTACTATCCGACCGCATTCCCAACATGTTTACTCACTGCTCAGTTGAAATAACTCGTAATATTCCTGCAGAGTAATAACCGACCGATTGGCCAACGATCATCCCAGCGTACAATGCAACGATGCAGACCAAACCTACTGTGGAGGCACATGGAAGTCCATTTTGAATCACCTCGACTACATCCAGTCAATGGGCTCCACCGCCATTTGGATCAGCCCAGTCAACAAGAACTACGATGGCCCTCGGACACCATAGGGTGACCCATATCATGCATACTGGGTCACTGATATCTCCAAGCTCAATGACAGGTTTGGGACGGTAGGCGACTTGAAGGAGCTGTCCAAAGCGCTACATGACCGGAAGATGCTCCTCATAGTTGATATAGTCCTTAACCACGGTCTGTCATTCGCTATTTGTGTGCCGTATTCCCATTGCTGAAATATCCCAGTGCCATCTCTCACTCAGCACCCCGCCGACTTTCATCCTACTTCTTCAAGGACCCTGTACGTGTTGTAACCTGGGTACCCAACGGCGCTCACTGATACCATTGGTCCAGAAACAATATCACCCGTACTGTGCAATTGACTGGGGTAATGAACTCAGCGAGCAGCAATGCTGGATGGGGGACGACAAGGTTACCTTGATGGACGTCGACACAGAAAACGACTCCGTCGTCAAAGCGTACCACGATTGGATTGGACCCTTTGTTAAGGAGTATGGTATCGACGGTCTGCGGATCGACGCCGCCCGGCATATTCGCACGGATTCTGGCAACCATTCGCGGAGGCTGCCGGAGTTTTCTGTATCAGGGAAGTCTTTGAGAATGACCCTGTGATGGCTTCCAAGTGGCAAGGACCCCTCGACTCTATTCTGAACTTCCCTCTTCGCAACGCTACCCTCGACGCGTTCACTATTCAGGGTCCCCAGAACATCTCCGCTCTTGAAACATCAATGAAGGCTAACTGGGGCCTATTCAAAGACACTGGACTATTAGGGAACTTCTGAGAACCAGGATGTTCCGCGTTGGGCCAACCTGTCAGTTGATCCCCAAAGTCTGTAGTTCGTATTTCCATTGTCCTCGTCATTTCCAATTAACCACTCCTTAGTAACGCAATGTCATTCATCTTTATGACCGACGGTATCCCCATCATTTACTACGGTCAAGAGCAAGGCATGCATGGCAATTCCGATCCCTACAACCGTGAAGCGCTGTGGCCATCTGGATACCAAACACCACCACCGTGTATCTCATCTCCAAGCTCAGCAGACTGCGCCAGTGGATGATCAAGACGGACAGCCAATACCTAACACAGCAGACGTCCATGCGGTTGACCACGGCAACCAGCATTGCCATTCAGAAGGGATACGTCACCTCCGTCATCACTAACGTAGGTTCACCTGTACGTGACTGGCCGTCGTTTTGTGATGTTGCTGACTTCAATATACTCTTAGCGGTAAAATATTAGCGTACGGGTTTATACTCCGTACCATCGCAATGTGGCAACCACTGAATGAGCGTCTCGATGGTCTCGATGGTCCTCTCCTTGATCTATTTGCTGACTTCCCACCTTTCAGTATCCTAAGCTGCAAGCAATATGTGGTCGGTAGCGAGGGTGCTATAGCCGTTCAGTACCCTACTGGAGGCCGTCCTACGGTGTGCTTGCAGTGCCGTTTTCAGCGAACGACCTGACTCATACTATAGATCCTCGTCCCCAACACATATCTTTGCGGATCTGGTTTACGTGACATTAATGTTGCGGTGGCGAACGTGGTGGAGCTCCAAGGTAGCAGTGCAACGCGTTTAGGCGCCCGTGGTTCGTCCTGCTCGTTGCTGGAATTGCTGGTTGGGCAGTGACGCAGAGTCTATGACCCAACGTCTCCCCCCTGTCTTTCTTTCGTGTTATTTATGATGGAAAGTGTCTCGTCTGGTGTGTAGAATAGCTCGCTCCTCATCTTGGTCGATCCTCCCCTCGCTCTTTTTCAGAAGCCTACTTGAGACATGGCAACTTGTCGAGCTTGTATCCTTTTAATGTGCGGCTCTTCGCATCAATCACTACCTTTCCGTCATTGCTTTCCTACCCTTTGACGCCTTCAGTCGACTCCAGTCGACTCTTATTCCTCCTCCATGTTGACTGGTGTTTGGGATGTACGTATATTTGTGTGTGAACTGATACCTTAGCTTTTTGTTGCTCCAGGATTCAAAGCACGAGGAATTCACTACCCTCTAATTATTTTGAAACCTTACCGGGGGGCGTGCAATGTCCGACGCACAACGATTTCCAGGACCTATTGCTCCTGTCGTTCTCGGATATACCTGAGACCGACATCGGGAAAAAGTCGTGGTGTCGATCAGGCCTGATGGTCCTGACAATGAACTGATCAGACGATATTTACCTTTTAATTGATTTTGTTGCAAGGTAATGCAAGGTCAGCTGTTACAATGCAGCTCAAGTCCAAAATCCGATGGTCAGTGACTGTCAGCCTGGCGATGCCTGACATTGGCCTGACATTGGCCGATACTTAACCATCAGTCTGTGATCAATTGGCACTGTGTTATATTGCATTATATTGCATTGTCATCGTTGCCTTCACCTGTTCCACCAAATATGGCATCTAAAATTCAGAGTAAAATGCCCATAGGTCAGTTTGGCCATTCACATACCTGCCTGACCCACCCAATACACACACACCCAACATTATAAATGTGGCATAAAAGGAGGTCGGACTTAGTTTTTTTTTTGGTCTCAACCTTCGACTCAACCACCACCTATTACTGCTTCAGGTCCCAAACCTGGCAGCCACCCCAATGAAAAACCACGTCTTTCAAGTTTCCTCAACTTCTCCAGCAGCTCGATGACAGCACAGGCTGCCTGAATGCACGCAACTGTGCAATGTCTGATTTCACACCATAGCGAACCTCAAACAGGGTGTGTATGTATGTCTCTCCATTCAATGCTAACGTAGCCATAGTCCTGAAGGAAGGGTGGCCCAGCAATCAGTGCCACGTCATCAGCTTTGCATTCATGCCAGCTGGTTCCCTTTGCTGTTCAACCGATGAGTAGGTCCCTCCCATCGTCCTGTATCACTACCTCCCTACCTTCAATCATCCATGCAGCTAAACACAGGTTTCAGGGGAATTGCATCTTGTCAGTTCTTCTTCCCGTTGCATCAAATACCATTTGACTCTCCTACCTTTTCTCACACACAGGAATACACTTCTCTAGCTCTATGATCATGTGCCACGTGAGTACTACACCTGTCACCTGTGATTCATTAGCCTCTTATTCGCCTTTAGGGACATGAAGCATGCCTGGGACTCTGCATCTCAAGACAGTCGAGGAGATGCCTGAGAACTCACTCCTGAGTTCTACACATTGCCTGAGTAGGTGTCCTTCCAGAGATCAGACTCGTGATCTCAAGTCGCTTTAGGTTCTTGTGGAACTCTTCTGACCTCTATTTTGGCTGCCAGTCTTCAACAGGAGAATGCATTCATCAGGACCCACTCTTGTTCGTTACCCTCCATCGGACCAGGGATGTGGGTGAGGATGAGGAAAGTAGGAGGTAGTACTGTACGAAGCCAGGTTTAGTGTGTACAGCAGTAATCTTTTAATATACAAGCGTGTTTTATTTCAATGAGGCTACTGGATCATGACAATTGCCTACTGCAAGGCTGATTATCGGGTGGTATCAGCTCTATTTCTGGATGGGATCCCATGGCCAGAAATTCAGAGTCCTGCGTAAGGACTGTCAGGGTGACCTCTCTTGGATAGGTCTGACGGTCCTGATATAGCCTTACACTAGCCTTACACTAGCCTGACGATCTGACGGCAGTCTGAGATTGCCTGGCACTGGTCTGACACTAGTCTGATCAACTAGCTTTGGGACATTTAAGCGCAGTTATAGGAATACAATATTAGTATCAACATGGTAAATATGACAATGATGGCATTCCTGACATAGCCTGATAAGGCATTGTCAGAGTGGCGCCTTTTTCCCGATG
>Ga0307515_10001157_pt1 | contig 60445 bp, 60 predicted proteins | sample 17_EM_MG_FD_194513 | JGI IMG/M metagenome (GOLD analysis project Ga0307515, IMG submission 194513) | Populus trichocarpa ectomycorrhiza microbial communities from riparian zone in the Pacific Northwest, United States - 17_EM | ecosystem: Host-associated > Plants > Roots > Unclassified | place... | reverse complement strand
CTCTGAACTGGCAACCCACCCCATGTCTATGCACCACTACCCACTTTTCTCCTTTACAGGTGACTGAATTCCACAAAACAATGCCTTTTATTATTGAGATACCACTGTTACTTGCATTTTGAACATGCTTAGCAAAGTTTGGGTGGAGATTTGGTATTTCTGGCTGGGCTTTCCTGCTGGCAAAGCCACCATCCCAGCTACTTTCCCTTCTCAAGGTGTACTTAAAATTGCCTGCAACACCAGCTCTGGCTGAGAGGTAAAGATATGCCCTCTTTGATGTTTGACAAAGTGGGTTTTAGCCTTGTTCACAATGAGAGCTGTGCAATGGGTATTGGTATCCTCCCTCTGAGCCTCAACTCTCAGGCACATTGCAGATGGAATTCTTTGTGTGTAATGATATTGGGACTTCAGAGCATGTCCTTAGCAATAAGCTTGAAGGATATTTTGGGGGGTTATGGGCAGAGTTGTCCATCTGGGCTGCACAGTGACATTTTCGAGTTTTTGGGGAGCTGATTTTGAGACAACCCTCCCAACAAAAACTGCCCTTTTTATCAGCACCCCATTCCTGTACAGTCCCTAATTTTTGCCAAAATGCTCTCAAGAGATAAGAAAGTAAGTTTATAATGCTCCCAGGCCACCCCCTCAGAGTTGTGGTTGCATCACTAAATATTCGCAGGTGGGGAGTCGGTTGCCATGCTCAAATGGGCCGGGAATGCCAAAGTTACGATCCAGGGGATAAGATGATTACAGCAGGTAGCTGATCGGCCAAAAATCTGTATTGTAGGCAATCCATACTTGACCCTATTAGAACAGAATTTCTGGAACAAATGGAATTGAAATAATAAGAGTGGTCATTTGTTGAACTTCAGTGGTATCTAATGCAAAGCCCCCATCAGTCTACAGTAACCTGAATTTTCCTGGGATCAAGTTGATCAAAGAATGGGTCAGCCCATCAGAAGTGACTTGAACCAGTGGAGGAAAGTTGAAGTGGTTGAGTTTATGGTGAAAAAGTATTGGGGTATTATTTGGGGTTAAAACTATTCAAACTACCTGTGAGATGGACCCCTGCACTGACAGATAGGGGCGGAAGATTTTTTAGTAATATTTGAGAACTGGATACCATGGGAAAAATTTTTCAATGCGGAATATATTAGGAAACAGTTGTCGGAGAATATTTCGAAGAATTTTACAACTGAGATTTGGAAGACGAGAACAAAGACATTGTGTGGCAACTAGAAACCAGCACCTAAGATGGTAGAGCTTCCAGGTAAATAGGAGACCTGGTGCATTACATAGATGCTAAATACAAAGGTGATATTTGTAATGAGCTCTGTGTAGAATGAGAACAATGACTGCATTTACCACAGGCATCTTAAACTCTGCGATGCTGATATGATACACTTAGTGACGCTGATTGATTGCATTACAGGAATTGTGGGACAATATATGCCCCACTGTTGGACAGAGATATATAAGCGCATCTCACAACAGGAAGGATTTTAAATTGTCACCATGAAATTTCACACACCAACTCATATGATAAATAACCCCATATTTGACCTGATTTTGAACATTTGTTATCTTTCAAATACCATCAAGTGGAAACTGGGATATAATTTGAGAATATTGTCGTTACAAATGAAGATTATTTTGGGCAAGGTAATTATGGAGTACATTATCTGACTGTTGAGGCTAATCTCTTCAAATCTTGTTGTAGTATGATATAACCTGGTTTCAGACAAGCTAATATCATATTTGACAGTTCTGATGGAAATATAATACACAACGATTTGGAGAATGTAAGTCAATTAAATGGCTATAGTACCAATGTAAGTTCCAATTTAATGAATGGCATTGATTATATTCCACAAATATTGATTTGTTCTAATACTTGCCTGTAAAATATGTAACATTAAGATATCTTTCAAGAACACCAGAATATAAGCCCATTGGCACACCTTACTTCAGAATATACAAAGAGCTGATGCTGATGAAAGCTAAACAGACAATGGCACAGTGGAGGTTTAGGAGCAATGGAATGGTACAGAGATCCTCTTTTCAGAGAATAGCAATTCAGTCTAATATACAGTTTGCAGTGTAATCAGGATCCAATTTGAAGATGAGTACCACAAGGTGCCAGTTATACTGCTGAAATCCCATCAGATTTACTAATTGAAAGACGAGAGACAATCTGGCAATAACCATTTAATTACAAGCCTGTCTAAAACCAAGTGTCAAGGATACAGGGTGTAGGCAACATGGGGAATTGTAAGGAGATGGATTTCAGAATAAGATATCACAGATTATGAAATCTGAGTCCAGGATAACATTGGTCTTGCTATGATATTGACAATGGTGGCAGTGCCTATGATATGCAGATTGCTGCCTATGAACTGTATGGTGTGGTTGCTGCAGCAAATTTGGTAGGGGAACATGCTGTATAGATGGGTAAATATTGCTGAAAATCAGAATTCCAGTATCGTCTGGGAAGAACTGGTTTCATATCTTATGCAGAGGTAGAATTTATTTCCACATTGCCTTTTGGAGATGCAGAAAACTTAACCTCTGGGGCTTTTAGCACTGACCATATCCCTTAAATGAATCATGGTAGTTGTAGTGCCCATAATGGCAGAGCCATTCTACAATGTGATTGATAAGATAATATATGATGTAGACTTCAGCCTGGTGTGCATAGTGGTACTACATGATGTGAATCTTACAATGGAAGATAGGAATACAAACTTTGATCAGCTGGACAATTGATTGGATGTCCATTTAATTTTATATGGTTCCATAACAACCAAAGCAATAACTTCACTCAACTTCCAATCAACTTACTGTGCATTCATGTTCAGAATATTTAATAAGTCATATTGGTAATAGATAAAGTACAGTATGGGTTGGTACATAGCAATTAATGGTAGAATCGAATACAAGCTTTAAGTCACAGCTATTTCCAGATTCCAACAACTCTTGAAATGGTGCTACAAGATTATATGGCTGATTTTGGGTGTATCTGAAGAACCCAGGGATGATACTGTCAGGGAACTGTATAATGCAGAGACACAATATATCTTGTTAAACAGTATAATACATATTATTAAGGCTCAAGCTAAGTATACTCAAAAGAATCTGATATCACAAATAATTCAATTTGTTACGTCCAGGATGATCCGGAGGTAGTTAGAACAGAAACGTTCAACTTGGAAATCCATTCATTTAGATTCTGTGTAACATTATCCACCAGGTTGATTTTGTGGAAACTGAGGAAAAATTAGCACAACTGCAGATTATTGTGAAATAACACATAGTGCAGGGATCTTCATAAATGGAGGATATTTCAGAGATGGTGATTAGTATTATTCATTTTAGTTTTGGAAGACTGTGAAAATTTGAACTCTGGTTTGAAAACGTTATGATGAATTTCCACTATCCAGAAAGTGAATTTCATATTATCTGAAGGCTGAGATAGATATATCGCCTGATAACTCTCAATCAACCGGTGTAGTATCCCAAACTGGATCATGATGCAGAGTCACATAAGGCGTTCCATTACGAATGAGAAAGAAATGGATGCAAAATCCCCTTTACATCTTTTCCACATAATACTCTGCTGTGATATCCACTCTCTGACAATGTTTATGATTTGAGGCAGTGGCTAATGAAATTGTTTGTACATTATAAAGATATGATCTGGATAAATGCAAAAATTGGCAACCCTAAGGGCACAAACTTGCTACTCAAATATGATGATTTGCAACATGCCTCTGTGTTTGGAACTACAGTGGAAGTAGGCAATACTTGTTTCAATCTTTCAACTGCAACTGATGTAGATACAACTCAGAAGGTCTGAATATCAAATAAGCTGTGCCAAGAATGTGCATGTGCCATCCAGCTGTAACAAACCAGAGTATCACAAAATGTCTACTGATTATAGCATCTGGTGGCTATAATAGCTGTGACCATGATCTCCAACGATACTCTTGAGCAGCTATAATAAGAATTCCTCGTGGTCTGATAAGTTGACTGATCATCATAACTTCAATCATCAGCAATATTCTACAGCCTTATAAACACCCTTTGAAGTTTGTATTGAAGAAAGCTGATATCTTCCAGTCCTATAGAGATGATGAACTATAATCAAAAGACTATGACCATGTTAAAATTATTGTATGGCTCTTGAAATATTCCTCCTATACAATCTCATCAAGTGATGCAAAATTGCTAAATGGGGTCATTTATCCGACACTCTAGTGTATAAATATATTGTCACTCTTTCACTTATTGAAGTTAAATATTCATTGTTGTGGGAAGTGATGTTTCATAAAGTAATAGTAGTTAGTGTAAGTACCTAGCTGCTGTTTTGAATCCTATTGACAAATAAGAGAGGAAGTCAATTGAATAGCATTTATGTAGAAAGCAGAAACAGAGGCCCATTTGGACAACGCTATCTACTCTATACTATGTATACTTATCAAATTGTGGCAAGTCAATTCAAACTCAATGTACAGGCAACTATTGTCTGCATTGAACAGCAGGTGGTAATAAATTTATTCTTGTTAGAAAGGTGGGAATATTCCTTGGCAGTAGATTTATTTCAAAACACCAGAATCATCTGATTCCGTTATCATTGGCAAGGGTGTAATTATGAATGATTGTTTTGTGACAGTGGATTATATCATTCAGCAATGGTATATTTAAGATAAACCAGAAACTGAAGGCCAAATGGAAACTGTCAAAACCAATAAATTAACATAGTTGACTTAATTTAAGTCAGGTGTGCAGCTCAATCGCATATAGTTCTTGAATATGGTCAAGGCAAATTGATACCAGTAGATCCTCATTATGATGTAAAATATACCCTCTTATCAAATTATCCAATTTCTGTGTCTGAAATTGAGAGACAATGTATTATTTCTGGCATAACTGCATCATTGACAGCAAAATATGGTCACGTTAAAATAGAAGTACTGAAACTTCTCAAATTAGCATTGCTGTCGGGATTTATGTTTTCACATCTGGTAACACATGAACAATATATTTAGTAAGGCTGTTTTAACTAGCTGAAATTTACAATTGTTCTCTGTATAATCCAACTTCAGATATAATCCAGAGTCACAAATAAGCCACTGAGGAGCATATCCCCAGTGTGTATTATATGTGAATATTTCAAGTTACTTTGATTCTAGGATAATTGACATTTACCATGAATACTGTGAATCAGCAACAGCAGTACAAATACATTGCAATCCATTAGACGCCTCACATTCTCTTGAAAGTGGCTCAGCTGACTTGGCCTCTGCTACTATCTCAACTGCTTACTAATTTAAAATTGAAAACTGCAACAAAAATACTACAAGTGTGATGCTTGATATTATTATTACTTTGATGGAAGGTTGCCACTGTCCATTGAACCATAAATACAGAGGCCTGGCATATTGGTAACACTACTCAGCTGGCTAATTACGAAGTAGTATGTTGCAACAAATGCTTCCTGATTCTAAAATCGCATCAGAACTTTGATTCCATTAATAGTACTGCAACATGAGTAAGGACATCTCAAAACATTGCTTCTACTCAGCAATACTGCAGATAACTGGCAACTTCCATTTACCTTGTATGCTGTATGTTCTGAATAAGGCTCAACTTTACATCTCTTGTAACACAGACTGATTTGAATTGTATCTAAATTGTTTGTTTTTACCTCCAACTACATACAATATGTTGAAATAGATTATATATTTCTACTTCCATCAAGTGAACTCAATGAGGGAGAAAATTGAAAGCCATCTCTACTCATTAACTTACAAGGTGACATGAATCTCCCATAATCAACACATTCTGAATCGTTACTGATTGTGATGAATTGTGCATTGCCCTATCTGTTCTCACCCCATGTCCTTATGTTAAGATTTGTCAAACACTAAATTGTCATGGAGGCTAAACTCTAGAAATGACAGCTTTAGAGTGTGCAGAACACTGTCAAAGTAAAGCCAGCCTGGGATTCCAGCCATCTTATTGAGTCATTCATTCCACTTCAATGCTAGAAGCATCTCATTTTGTTATAAGTACATGCCATCATTCATTTACCCATCCTGAGATAATGTCTTGCTCCCTATCAACATTGTCTTTTATTCTGTTTCCAGCCTAAAAATCAATCAAATATTACCTTTATCAAAGTGAAACTTATAATCAGTATTTGATGTAGGAATATGTTGTTAACTAGCTATGAGACCTAACATCAAATACAAGTAAGCATGGATAACTCATTTAGTGCAATCTTAGAATTGTTAAGATCTACAATGATTTAGATTACTCCTCAATTTTCTTTGGACTATGATGTTTTTTCTGTATCTTATATTTCTCCTTTGTATACCTAAATTCTCTTTCTGAAACCATAACTGTAATTTTGTTGTAAAAGTATTTTACCAAGAAAATACAGATAAATATATGACAGTGAATTTATTCTGACATTTAAGTTTTATTTACCACTGCCATAGCTGCAGAACGATATAACAGCACAATGTCATTACGATGGAGTATTCTTCCATTAGATACACCCCATAGAGAGAATAATACCAATGGTTAACAAACAATTGGCTCAATTTGAATAGCAACAATTTGAATAGCTAAAATTTGAATAGGTAAAACTTAACTGTTGCTAATTCTAAGGTTCCAACTCTATACAAGTGGTGTTCATTTTTAATACAGCAACATTTCAGTACCACACCATGATGTAAAACAATTCAACTACAGATAAAATGTTGAACTCTGATGGCATCACAAGTAGGTGCAATGATGATTATTCAATATCTCAGTGATACATATCACCAGCATCAAGTATTTGTAAATGATATACTCTTTATATTATTGACAGTTCATTCTGTTCATCTGGCTTACTTCTTGGTGCATTGGATGAATCAATTCTCCAAGTTTTGCATCAATAGTGTATATATAAGGAGTCTTAACCTTCAGCAGTATTTGTCAGAACATTGTATATTTGTTTCTTGGTGTATCTGGAAGTGTCTGGGAGTTGTCTGTCCAGAATCCCAGGATGGTCAAATCACAGAGGTGACTGAACTGATGCTGTGACAATGAGGTGAACCTGGAAGAGCTGTGAGCAAATATGGAGGTTGACAGGTGAGATATATTATTTTTCATGTGCACCTGGATGTGCCAGTGACAAATGTATGAGGGCACAGGAATACTGATGACAATATGAATAGCATCTGGGAATAGAGGCCACAGGCTGTGGAGTACATCAAATCTCAGTGGAGCAGACCAGGAAAATGAAACATTCTCTTGGAATGCTATTGGTGCACCTGCATATTTTAGTTAGTGCTCATTTCTGAACTAGTTTAAAATGTGTAATTGGCATGTATTTTCAGTTGTGTATTAATTGATCTACAGAAAGTAGTCTGAACTTGCTACAATTAGTACTTGAGCGTAATCAGATGTGTGCATCAATATAGTGAGTGAGTATACATAGAAATGAACTTGGAGGGGGTGATAGAGAAAACTTAGAGATGCGCTTTGAGGATGTCATTCAGGAAACTTAGAAATGCGGTTTGGTGGTTGCTATTGGGTGAACTCTGACATCCACTTGGAGGCATAGATCAAGTGAAAACATGAGTATTCATGAAGGTGGTGCATCAAATGATAATCAATTGGAAGAGAAATTGAATAGGAGGTATGATTCTTTTGATTGGTTAATTTACAATCTTGGGAATGTGACATGATTTGACTTTGCCTTTCAGCATATGCAGAGATGGCTATATACACAAGTTAACGAATTATAGTGAGAATATTGGGGGACTCACTGTAAGCAGGAGACAGTCAATCTTTGCGGCATGCTGTGACTGGATTCTAACCATAAATTCGGATTTGGGAATGTAGATCGCGATAATTCAACTTTATGTGATCTTGAAATGATGAAGTTGTAGATAAGACAGACAATGATAGGGATAAAGATGGGTATGATAAGGAGGATATGAGGGGATATGGGATATTAGGGGATGACAAACCTGATTGGGTTTACAATACTTTACATGGTAGTTCTTACACACCGAATTCAGAGTTGTGTCTGCTGTATCAGCCATGTGAATTGACTCGGATACAAAAATCACCCAACCTTGAATGCGTCATGATCAATTTCCCAATCTCATCTTACATTGATGCATCATCGTGCTTTTTGTTTGCTACTGCTGTACTATTTCCAGACAACATCAAGTTAAGCTATTTCCTGTCAATCTCTCTCTGCCCTGATTATGGTTTAACACCAGAAATTGAATTAACCCAAGATTGACTGTCTCCCACTCCTAGCAAGTCTCTCATTTCTCATCTCTCAGCACGCATTGTTGAAGTCTACTTTCTGCATTGCTACAATCAAGAGTTTACCAATGAATTGGATCTCAGCTCCTGTCATATCTCCCTCCTGATCAACTATCTACTAATTAACCACCTATCTGTACACTTTCAATTTCACCTGATAACTGCACACAAAGGGCATTTACAAACTTGTTGAATCATGGTATCAAGGAAGATTTATAAGTTCACATGATCACAATCAGCGCGTGCATCTTCATCAGTAAGAAACATTACCGTCCGGGTGGAATGGCTGCGTCAGAGCGGAAGTGCTCTGTCAGAGCCGTCAGAGGGACCACGGTGGCAGATTCCTCTGCGCCCGGCGTCAATACCGCGCATCGCGTTGCATATCGCCCTCCGATTGCAGTTTCGCCGTTTCTTCCTCAGACTCTGGAAGAGGATTCTCAGATGCTCCTGACCGCACCTGCAGCTATGGATGTGCATTCAGAACGTTATGAGATTTGACTATTAGGATAGTCAAATTTTGGAGCAGGTGAAACATCCCCGCAGATCTGTGGGAGACTTCAAGAGCAGCTCTGCGGGAGACTTGGTGCCGTATTCCCAATGCAGTTGTTCTTAGAGCTCCATAAGCACAAGGCATATCGTCTATCATGTTCGTCTTTGTTACAGTCACAAGATTCACTACTTCATAATATGGCATGCATTATTTAAGTATCTCTATATATATACATATGGTCAATCTGGCCACAGATGGTAGTCGAGCATAATCAGATGAGCACCTGGAGACGCCCATTGAGAGAACCTAGAGATGCACCACTTGAATGCCATTGTGGTGAAACAATGAAGCTAGAAGGCAGAGAGCCCAACAAAGAAAGTGAGAAAATATGATACTACCTGGCCGTGAGAATCCACACAATTGCATGGATCCAGATGAGATGACAATGAGATGATGTCTATCTACCCCGGGGTATCCCGAATATGTACTCCCCGTCACTCAGTCCACCTCCGTTCCCACTGCATCTCGCTACACCCGCCATCACGCAGTCGTGATGTACTTGGAGGTCGTGATTGAGCAAGTTGAGAGATGCATTTGGAGGCTGTGATCGAGTGAGTTTACAGATGGATGTTGACCCCATGATGGAGCGAGTTTGGCGATGCATTTGGAGGCCGTGATGGAGCGAGTTTGGAGATGCACTATGAAGCCATGTTCGAGCGGGTGTGGAGATGCACTTTGAGGCCGTGATAGCGCGAGTTTGGAGATGCAATTGGAGGCCGTGATCGCGCGAACCTGGAGGCTGTAATGGAGCGAGTTTGGAGATGCACTTTAACGCCGTGATCATGAGCTCAGAGATACATTGGGAGGCCGCGATGGAGCGAGTTTGGTAATGCACTTGCAGGCTATGATCGAGCGAGATTGGAGGAGTATTTGGAAGCAGTTGATTTGGAGGGAGCCACAACGGCAGCTGAGACTCTATTCATTGGTTAACTTGTAATTGTGGGAATGTAGAGAGTTGAGTACAACAACATCCACCGAGAGATGGGGAACTGGCTGGGAGAGGGAAATTGGCTGGGAGCTGGAGACTGTCAATCTTGGGATGATGCTGTACATGATGTATGCTGTACTCAGTGTTGAGTCATGATCATGGCATGGAGGGATAGAGAGGAATGACTTAACATCATGATCTTAGGTGATGGTAGAGTTGAGCATAAGAAAGGGAGAGATTAGAGGAGATGGGGGAAATCATCATGAGAAACTGGGACTTGAGGGAATTTCGTGTGCGAGTGAATTTACCATCCCCGGTAGGGCAGGTACGAGTCCCGATCCGGCAGGTAATAACACCGATACTATGTCTTGCAAACCCAATCACGCAAGTCGTACCCCTGGTTTCGCAGGTCCGCTCGTATCCTCCATATTGTTCCCATCTTCATCCCCCATCTCTCTCTTTCCCGTCCACAACTCAACCATCATTGCAGGAACCCAAAGTTAAGTCATCCCTCTCTATCTCTCCATGCCATCATGATGAGTTAACACCAAGTGCAGCATATGCCGAGTGCAGCATACACCGAATCCAGCATTCATATAAGGTTGTCTGTCGTCCGTTCATTTGCTCGATTTTGAGATAACCCCAGAATGTAGCATCCGGCGTACGTCCCTACAGATCAACTGCCACCAGCCGGTCCTCCATATGAGCTTCAAAGGTAAAGTCACCTTGTCACATTCCCATGGATTCAAGTTAACCAACCAATGAATAGAGTCTCAGCACCTGGCGCACCTCCCATTGACCGCCTCTAGATCGACCACCTCCTAGTACTCCTCTAATCTTCCTCGATCATAGCCTGCTGCAATTGCATCTCTAAACTCGCTCAATCACAGTGCGGAGTGCATCTCTGAGTTCACTGGATCTCGGCCTCCAAGTGGATGTCCAAACTCGCTCGATCACGGCCTCCCAGTGCATCTCTGAGTTATGTCAATCCCGGTCTCCAATTGCATCTCCAAACTCGTTGGATCATGGCCTCAAAGTGCAACTCCAAACTCGCTCGAGTATGGCCTGCAAGTTGGCAGGATCACAGTCTCCGATTGCATGTCCAAACTCGATCGATCACCGCCTCAAAGTGCATCTCCGAACTCACTTGCTAACAGCATCAAAGTGCATCTCCAAACTCGCTCCATTACGGCCTCCAAGTTCACACGATCACGGCCTCCAATTGCATCACCAAACTCGCTCGATCACGGCCTCAAAGTGCATATCCAAACTCGCTCGATCACAGCCTCAAAGTGCATCTCCAAACTCGCTCGATCACGGCCTCGGATTGTATCTCTGAGTTCAGTCGATCGTAATTTTCAGGCGCACCTCCAATTGCTCTCAAGCACCGCCTGCAACCAGTCCAGATATACCGTGTGTAGATGGGTAGCTATATAGATACATGGATGAGAATAGAAACTGAATACATGAGTTCTAAAAATCGTTGAACGATAAGTAGTAGCTATGATTTCCAGGCTCACCAGCACCGTTCCCAAAGATGCTTTTCCCAGACTGCTCTACAGTGATTCACCGTGCTCCCAGGTGCTCCCAGGTGCACCTGAAGGCCACTACATCAGTCCAGTGAACTCGGACCCATTGCCTGGGCGACGGGAGACGTGTAATTCCCCGTCAGAGGGTACGAGGTTCTGTCAGAGCCGTCAGAGCCGTCTGGAACACCCAGGTGTTTCTGACGGAAACTAGAGTTGTTGCTGATGTTTGTACTTGCTCAATCCTGAGTTAGCAGCATGTCACTGAAGTGGCTCGATTAATAACCCTAGCTGTATCACACTGATTACATTATCATAGTCCGGTTGACACGGCTCAGGTTATGAGTGCACAGGTGTGATATCAGCAAGGAATTGGTGTTACGGACGGACGTGGACAACGAGAGATGCGTAGAAGGTACCTGATAATTGTATAGTGGCTGTGGTATCATTTCCAAAGATAAGGAGATGGTGTGAGGTGTTGCGATGTGGGGTGATATGGCGAGAGGTTTTTTGATAAGAGTTATGCTGGAGGTGTGTATGATCATGGGTGACAACTTGGATGGTACATCGAAGCATGAGAGATGATTTAAAGGTGGCAGACGAACTGTATATCAAGAGCGGGTGTTCTGGTGTTGAAGGATTTCCTTTTCTTCTCTCTTTACTTGTTCACTTTGATAGGAATGTCAATAGACGATGTTGAAACAGCTTCGACTCTTGTCTTGGTTTGATTCTTTGAGAAGTACTCCGACCGCATTTGTTCTCCGATATCACATTGTTGTTAGCAATATTGCCTATATCTGACCTCGTCTATCATATTTGAACTAGTCCAACATGCCGTACCTGATATTTCATGTGCCTACATCCCTCACCAGTGTGTAAGTATTGCCTTGAACCTTGTTCTGTATTCTGTTGGGTTGATTTAGCATGGAATCAATGTTGGTTACATATTTGGGATGATTGTGTTGAACTCCAGCCATGATTTACCGGATTTAACATCCATCAGTACCCCCATCAATCACCATACTCAGAAAACAAAATTTGCCCGTGATTGTATATACCAAATGAACTCTGTTGATCTCAGTCGAACTCCAGTCTCAGTTTTTGAACCCGATCCATTGAACACTTTCAACGGTATCAAAGCCATAATTACCACAACCTTTGAGGAGGAACCTCTGGAGGCTTATTTTGTGAACAATCAAACTCTCCCTCCCTGTGGAACACTTACTGGACAGACGCAGCCAGGGAGGGTGGTGGTTTGGACATCACTAGACTAAATATGTAGGAGCACATTCCTAGTTCACTTGCGACTCTAACGAACCTTGTGACTATAATGATCATAACTATCTGGGAACACACTGGACTATCGGACACACAGCAGCAGCAGCAACAACAGCTAAGTCTCTCAGGATTCTGCTGATTGTTGTGGTACCTCCGACTCCTATTCCTTCCGAAATTGATATATACAACTGGCACTGGTAGATGTGGACAGTTCGTTGGGATGACAGGATCAAACCAACACGATCAGGTGGCTCTGCTGTCGACAGACGACCAGGCACTCATAGAAAAACTACTGAACGTAACAGCAGGAAATATCGGCTTCAAAGAATGCCAGGAGAGACTTCAACAATGCCAGTAGGTGTCATTATGAGTGGCCCGATACACGGAACCTGCAGGAACTGTACAATCGGTGAGCGATCACCCAGCCCAGATAGTCGCATTTCAGAAGGAAATCACAGATCTGAAGGCCCGGCTGTTCCTGCCTCCAGCCTGTGACCACACTGAGATGGAAGGAGGGATTCAGAGCCTAGTGGATGACCCGGCAGAAGCTTGGTGGCGGCCAGCGATTGAAGGATCCTCGGAGGAATTCGAAGTAGACATGCCCAAAATAACGTCAGTTGCAAGAGAACTTGGAGAGGAGGTGAGGAATGTACGGAGGCAATTAACCAATGCCCTAACCCTGGTAGCGAGGGCGGCCTCGGCTGCTCCGCTGAGGCATGAGAACAACGGACAGAAATTGCCCGACTACCCAGACTTTTCAGGGTTGGATCAGACTCAGTCGAGAGGCTGGATCGCTTAACTCCGGATAGTCTTCTAACACAAGAGGGGCAGTTTTCCCGACAAGCTGTCGAAGATGTGGCTTCAATTCCACTGCATGCGGGACACCGCCCTGCGCCAGAAACTACCACACGTCCAGGAGGACACCATGATTCGACTGGCGGACCTACCAATTTGTATACCACTTCTGGATGCAGCTGTTGGGTACCCAGATAGGGAAGCTACAGTGGAATGGAAACCTGCGAAATGAAACAGAAGAACTGAGACCTATCTCAGTAGTATGCCGAGTTTCGATGCAATGCTGCCGACCTCAATTGTAACCCTTCAGCTCAACAAATTGCCCTGACCATGCGACTCTCAGAAGGAATGTAGCATTCCTACCTGTATACGGATGCGACTGAGGAGCTCCCTGCATTTGTGACGCTGTGCCGGAAGCGGGAATCACAGATGTGCCAAGCCAGGCCGAAACGGCCGCATTGAACACAGCTGGCGGGATAGGGTTCACATCCCGCCCAAAGCCTTCAACACCCCCGAAAGAGCCTGCAGCCGCCCTGGCTGGAACAGTTGGCAGATGTACCACACCACCACCCAAGGATTTCAGCGCTGGCAAATGGAGAATATCAGCTGAGGACAGTGCAAAAAGATTGATGGATGGAAGGTGACTGTATTGTGGTGGGTTTAACCACAAGGTGGCGGAATGCACAGCAAGGAAGAAGGCCCAGTCAATTGAGGGGGTGGGTGCCGAAGGGTGTAAAGTAGGATCTGGGTCAGGTTCTGAGGAATCGGGAAAAAATTAAGTCAACGTAAGTAGGATGGCGATTAGGTTAACAGAAAAAACTTCCTTTGATATTGTTTAGACTATTTTGGAATTTCGCCATTGTAAGTTAGCAAGGTGGAGGTATTTGACGGATCAATGGAAGGGAAACATTGTGTTATTCCCTGTTCATCAACCGTGAATGATGAAGAAATATGTACACATGCGCTTACCGACTTCCGAGCCACAGACATGCCATTTAAGGATCATGATTTCGCCCACCATTCTCAGATACCATCACAGAAATTGAGAGAAAAACGACAGGTGGAGGTAATCGATGGAAGACCCATTGAATCAGGAGATATCACATAGATTGCCAAAGTTGGCATGAAGATACAAGATCATCGGGAACAGGTTCCAATGATTGTTACATAGTTAAGACACTATCCAATAGTCCAAGGAATTCCATGGCTACAACTGCACAACATGGCTGTACGATTCTCCTTATATACGGTTACATTTTGGTCGCAACACTGCAAGACACACCACCACAATGCTCCAGTTATGGTTCAAGGAGGTAAGGAAGAACCCACGGAACCAGTATATGAGGAAATATTCGAACCACCAATACTGCCGCAATAACCTTTCTGAGAGAATATAGCAATGTTGAATGGTGCATCTTTCTTCCGGACAATCCGAACAGGGAAATTACCAATATTGAAGGCATCTCTATATGATATCAATAAAGCCATCGAAGCCAAGGACCTAAAGGAATGCCCCCTGGAGGAGATTGTTCCTGAACAATATCATGAGTTTCTACTGCTATTTACTAAGTTTCTGGCGGACCGGTTACCACTACATCAACCAGGGATTGATCATGATGTAGCCCTGAGCGACGCAGTAATCCCCGCTTTTGGACCACTGTACTCGATGTCAAGAGCGGAGTTGGTAGTTTTGAAGCAATGGCTTGAAGTGTATATGTCCGAAGGATTAATTCAACAGTAGTCTTCACCTTCTGCCGGACCAGTACTGTTCCCGAAGAAACCAGATGGAGGACTCCAATTCTGTATCGATTACAGAGATACAACAAGCAAGACAATTAGCAATCGGTATTCCCTTACCCATATATGAGAAACATTGCGCATTCTTCGAGAAACTGAAATATATACCAAGTTGGATGTTCATGGAGCATATGATATATAATGGGATAAGGAGGGATTGAGCCCATGTCAGCCTTCCGGAATATATATGGTCGATTTGAACCAGCAGTTGTGCAATTTGGAACCGCAAATGCTCCAGCGCATATTCAATGAGATATCAGTAAGTCGATAAGAAAAGCATTGGACAATATTTCGCAGGCCAATCTGGATGATATATTAATACATACTAACTCGGAGGAGGAACATGTCAAGCATGAACAGTGTATCCTGCAATGTCTTTCGGATGCTGAATGTTACTTGAAATCTGAAAAATTCGAATTTCATAAAGAAATTGTGATATACCTGGGATTGGTTATATCGACAAACAGAATTTCAATAGATGAGAATAATGTGGCGACCATGAGAAATTGGAGCCACAAAAAGAAGATGGAGAACAGCAGGTTGAAGAACCTATTCAAAGTACAACAATTCCCTCGCTATTGCAAATATTTTTGCCACTTCACTTCTAGGTATTCCTAAAAAACACAGGATTTAACAAGATTAACAAAGAAGGATGAACCATTTCGATGGGAGTCAGAACATGAACTCGCCTTTGAGCCAATGGTAACCGCGTTTACAACAGCGCCAGTACTATCACACTCTGATCGTGGGAGGGAGGAAATTATTGATAGAGATGCTTTCAACTATGTATCCTCTGGGGTTCTCTCATAATATGATGACAAAGGAGTGTAATATCCAGTGGCATATTGCTCTAAACAGCACACACCAGCAGAATGCAATTACAATATATATGATAAAGAACTTATGGCCATTATCAATGCACTGGTAGGATGGAGAGCAGATTGCGAAGGTGCAGCATACCCCTGCAGCTCATAATGGATCATATAAACCTTCAGTACTATATGACGAAGAAGCTATGAAATCGGACACACGCATGATGGCCGGAATCTTTGACTTGGTTCAACTGCGAAATTGTCTACAGGCCAGGGTAATCGAATGGGAAGGGGGACGCTTTGACTAGGAGGCCAGGAGACCTCCCTGAGGGGGCGGATGAAATATTGAACAATATGGAAAAGGTGGTTATAGCGCGACAGAATCTACTGGCATGATTTCGTGAGTTCACAGACAACCTGCCTGCCCGGCGCCGTCCTTCTATTCCCAATTGTATGACAGAAGCATATGTGACTGACCTGGTACCATGGAGAATACTAGAGGCAATTCGGACGAATGTTGGATTGAAAGAAATCACCATTCCGGCCTGGCTTGAGGAAGATGGAAGGATACAATATAGGGGGAACCTGTACATACCAGAAAGTGATGCACTATATTTACAATTCATGCAGGAGCATCACCATACAGCATTGGTGGGACATCCAGGATGAGCCATGACTTTCCATCTCCTTGACCAAAAGTAATATTGGAAGGAGATGCAGAGGGATGTCGACTAGTATGTACTGAACTGCCATAATTGTCAATGGTTTCAAAGTTCATGAAAGTTGATGTTCGGAGTCCTCCAACCCCTGCCCATACCAAGCAAACCATGGGAGTATATTTTGATCAATTTTGTGGTAGAGTTACCAGAGTGAAAAGGGTTTGATGCAATCTATGTAGTAGTGGACAGACTTTCAAAAATGCGACAATTCATTCCCTGCCACACAACGATTGCAGCCCTAGGGTTAGCTGAGTGGTCTTTCAAAGTGGTGGTACATCTGCATGGACTCCCAGGAACAACTGTTTCGGACCAGGGACCCCAGTTCACCTGAACCCTTTGGAGCCCGATATGGAACCACCTGGGGATCGATGGAAGCATGTGGACAGCATTCTATCCACAGTCACATAGCCAAACTGAACGAATGAATGCCAGTATGGGACAGTACCTCTGGGTGTCTGTGAATGATGAACATGGTGACTGATTGCAGTGGTGCCCGATGCCTGAGTGTGCCGAGAATAACGCGATATCAGAAATAACAAAGTGCACCCTGTTTTCTGCCACCCAGGGCACGGAACCGCAGATGTTGTTCTCAGAAGAGACATCAGAGGAACATCATCGTCGACGCCTGGATGCAGACCAGGTCCAGGCAACAATGCACCAGATCCATGACCATCTCCAAGTGGAAATGAGGCACAGTCAGGTATCGCAGGAGGAGGAAGCAATTCAAGGACAAATTCTGGAACCGAATATTCAGGAAGGGTCCCATGCGCTGTTGGTTGCGTGACACATTGGATCTACGAGACCTACACGGACGCTGGTTTGGACAGAACTAGGCCCCTTTACGGTAACCCATCAGATTTCCCTGCATACTTCAAATCACAGATCTCTGCATCAATCTAAATTCATCGAATACAACCTGTTTCAGTTTCGGATCCGGTAGTTAATGATCCCCATGCTGGGCACTACAGTAGCCTGCAACACGCAGTTGAGGTCGATGGTGATGAAGGGTATCAAGCTTCAAGTGTTGTGGATAGTCAGATCTATTGGAATCAGTCGCAGTATCTGATATGCTGGACCAGGAACCATTTCTTGACATGGGAACCCGCAAAGTTCGTGGATGGGTTGCAATCAGTAGGGGAGATTCATCAGCATTATCTAGAGAAGCCAGGATCATTGCGATAAGTTCTCAGATGACAACAAACCTAAGGGAGGTATACCATGACGCCTCAGGATGTGAGTGAGCAGGAGTGGTATTGGGAGGGAATTAGTGTTACGGAAGAATGGAGATGTGGAGAGACAGGACGAAGGTACAGGACTGTTGTGTAGTGGTGGCAGCATAATTTGTTACGATATGGAAGTGCTGTGAGGTGTTTGTGGCTTGGGGTTATGTGGTGTGAGTTTCGTTGATAAGAGTGTTGTTGGTGGTGTGTAAGATCATGCATGAGAATTGGAATGGTACATCGAAGCATGAGGGATGATATAAGGGTGGCACACAAACTGTATATAAAGAGAGGTTGTTCTGGTGTTGGAGGATTTCCATTTCTTCTCTCTTTACTTATTCTCTTGTATAGCAAAGTAAACAGATGACTTTGACACAGCTTCAACTCTTGTCATGATTTGATTCCTCAATACGAACTTTGAACGCTTTTGTTCAGCAATATCTCACTACTGATACCAATATTGCCTACATTTGCCTTTGCCCGTTACACTGGTAGTATATGTTTCTGTTCCCTCCATCTTCAATTGAAGCTGCAATCTCAGCCTCTACATGATACTATCCTTGAAGTGCATTTCTTAAGTCACACCATCAATGCCTTGGAGTGAAAATGCAAATTTGGTTCATTAATACCTCCGAGTGTATCTTTAGGTTCCCTTGAATACTGCCTTTTTGTTCGTACAATCTCAACCTCCAAGTACATCTCCATCCTAAGTTCAATGCCACCTCCCAGTTCCTCGGCTATTGTACTGCAGTATCATCTGTTGGGTGATCTACCGTATAGAGATATATATATAGGCTGAGATGCATAATACAGGGCATATTATAATGTAGCAAATCTTCATGTGATTCTAAAACACTTGTCTAACTGAGATGAATATGAGTGACACAATAGATTGGGGTTATGAAGCCAGGGATCCTAAGAACAGCTGCAGAGGAAATACAGTCCCCCATTTAAGATCGGCTGCTGACCTGCATAGAGTACTCTGCTGTTCTCAAGGTCTCCTGCTCAGCTGGGCAACATGTCCAGCTGCTTCTGAAATATACGATCCGCTAAGGAACGTTTCCTTGAAGCAGAAATCAACCTGCATGACTGCGAATGCATTCAAGAGAATGGGAGTATACTTTTGCTGTGTTGGAGCGCAGTTTACTGCAGGTTTTGGGGGCCTGAAAGTATCTGGAATTACTTTCATATACTGGTGAGGTAACCCAGAGTATCTGGAAGGTTTGCATGTAGCTTCTGGACTGTTTTTCATTTTGCTGATGATTATCAGGAATTCATCTCTTCCAGTACACCTGATACTTTGCAAATCAAAATGTAATACTGGAATCTCCAATTTAGATATGGACATCTTAAATTGACTCTGCCAGACTGCTTCCTGCCAGGTCTCATACTGCATTCTCACTGACTGAGTACTACTTCCTTCTACTGTTTTCCTTTATTTTATTTTGCTGGATGCTATACTTACTCTTATGTACTCTTTTGCTACATCCCATGACTTTATTTTTATTTCATCAACTTAGAACCCACAGCCAGGTATGTGAGAAATTACTATTCTCAAATGAATCAAGCACAGCTTGAAGCACAATTTACATTCAGGAAGACAGTCACACTGTCTTGTTAATTAAATATTTGAATTCTAATTCTGCCTTCATGAATTGAATTGGAATAGAAGAATGTTCTTCATTTCATTCCTTGCATGGAAGCTGGATAATAATAATTGTAATGTCAATATTGGTGATCATAAGAGTGAGAACCTCAGAATGTCCACTTTGTCTTCTAATTCAAAAGAAGAATACCTGGATTGCTAACAAAAGGTGGCACTTCTTGGCCAGACACACTGGGACAAGATATCATCCATAATAAAGTTACCTCTGCTGATGAATGAACGCTGTGCCAGAACTGACAGAATTGATTCTCCATTTCCAAGTTTCTGTACACCAGCCAGTGCCCTGTCACCCTCCTTGTTTAAATACCAATAGTCAACCCTCCACATTTCACAGCAGTCTGTTCTTGCACCCACCCACCCACATACATTTCCAAAAACAAATGCAGACTGAAATATTCCACAACCAATTTCCAATTGAGATTACTAAATTCCACAAAATGAAAGTGCTAAATTTCAGATCACAACATCGTTCATGAAGGGAATCATAATCGCCAGGATTCTTTCACAATTAATATAAGATGGACATTGCTCAATTTTCAATAATATTTGGAAACCAAGTAATATTATCCAGAAACAGTAGTACACATTAGCAGATACTCCTGGAAGTATGCCATCTTAGTGCCAATTGTACGGTAGTGAGTGCTTAGCACAAATCTGCAAAAACCAGAAGCAGTTAGCTATGTATTCTATATGATACTGCACCATTAGACTTACGATAGTATGTATACCCCACATTATCCATATTGTAAAATAAAGCTGACTACTATCTAAGGCAGATTGGCCAATGCAAATCATCAAACAATTGTCTGTAGTCAAACTTTAGATTTGGAGAGCAAAAGAAGCTTCAAATTCATCTTACAGAGCTTCTGTTTGATAATGCCTAAGTTACAAATATTATACACGATATGATATTAATCAATGCTCCGCTAGAAATGCTGAAATACATATAGGATTGATTTTTCTGCACTGTCAATTGTGTGGGGTGTCAGTCTACCATATCTGAGTTAGTTTAATCTATCACTCCCCAGGCTACAGTGCTAGTCATTGCAGCACTTTTTTATGCACTGTCGGAATATTCAATTTGAAAGACTATTAAGGTTATACTTTGCAATGGCAAATGGCAAGGTAAATATTACCCTTTCTTAGGGATACATTTTGCTGTGAAAGCTATATCATTTATCAATTCCCATTTGTGGCACACTTTATATCTTCACCCTTTTCATGCATTGCAGCTGGGATGGGCACTTTTCCATCCTAATTAATGCAGCCATGTATGAGTTGGTCCTACTCAATCACATTTGGTACTTCTTCATTAGTCTTGGTAAATCTGTTTTCCACATTGCACTCCCCATCTGGTGCTCCACTTTTGCAGGTGGCTCATTTCTCTTTCAACAGAATATATTATATTGCCTTTCAAATTCTATTGTTATTTACAGCTAGCTAAAACCTCATATCACCGCTGTCCTATATTACAAATTGAGCCAAACTACACTAGCATTCTACATCATCTACTTGACAGATATGAATTAATAGCCATTAGGAAGGGTACCTCAGGCTGTTGAACATGATTGGTGAATTGTCAGTCTCTGGTCTCATTGGCCCTGATGAGATTGGTGATGTTCTGGATTACATCAACAACATCGTTGTTTCAGATACTTCTATTACTTAGTCTTGTTATTGTGTCAGTATACCAGCAGCTGAATGGTTAATCAGTTGACTTTGTCATTGAATCATGAAAGTTGGTTATCGGAGGCGTGTGTCCATCCAATGGAGATTGGGGAATATAGCAATTTCTTGCAGCAGTTCCAAAGAATTTGCAAGAAACTGAAAATTGGAAAAAGATGCAAATTACCCCATCAATGTGGCAGTGGAGCTGTAATGATGGGACTACAATACTGGGAAGGGTAGACAGTGTCCCAGTTACCATGAGGTCTATAATTTGCCCTCTGAGTAGTTAGGATTTACTGGGACTAAGATTAAGAAAGTATTCAGACAACCAAAGTACCGGTGCTAGTGGAGTACATTTCACATATGTTTCGAGAGAATACCAGTAAGGGCTTGTTATATTGGTTGTTGTTGATACCTACAACCAGTACAGGGTAGCTGACGAAATGGCTCACACAGTCTGAATCTGTTGTTGTATCCAGCTTGTATTCTAAACCAATGCCTAATTTCACTTTACTGGATGCTGGGGACAGCCTCTGCAATCACCTTATAATCTATTTAGATTACTCACCAAACCAAAAGAGCACTATTAACTAGTTGGACTTTCATTTCTCCTTTGTATATAACCATCTGCTGGCTAAATCTCAATTCACAATTAAAAGTTCCTTTCAAGTCCCAGCTTTACAACCAGATACTTGCCTGGCTCCTGTAATACAATTCTCCTTGTTCTGACTGCTTACCAAGGTTATAACCAAGCGCACCCTCCTTTCCCCTCTGCTAAAGGGTACTACATATATATTTCCCACATTGGATGAAAACCAGAGTACAATGTTTCCTGAACAGATGGAAACAATATAGTGGTGATAGTGGAGAGAATACAAAATTATCAACAAAGTGTAAGGACTGCATTGATGCTTAGTGTTTCACATCGAAATGAAATGAAGTGTATGAATTTCATCATACTTTGAGTATATTTATTTTTTCTAGGGGAATTTGGCTAGATTGTTGTGGAGTAACATGATTGTAAAAGCAGATCTGTATATGGACCCAAATCTGGTTACTGGTACAGGGGTATCAAATCATTTACTTTATATATGTGTGCTTTACCAAATCAATAGCAATAATATTCTATATTGTATCAGACATTCCATATTTTATTTCACTCTACTATCACACAGAGATATCTACAGCTGTTAATTGTTCACAGCCAATTCAAAGTATATTCTGGTTGGTAATATTAAACTTGTAATATTTACTGAGCATAATAATGAGCAGGTAGAATTGCATCACCTGATCTCCAGTTATTATATAATACCCAGCTAATTGTGGTTTGATATCAGTCTTGGCATGAAATGGGATGATTTTTACATGGAATTCCCATCACATTCCCATTCATATTTTTATCTGTAGGCTGTTCTCCTCTCTGTTCTCCATATATTCATGTATTAGCTACCCTTTGTTATTTCCCAAATCTTGATTCAATTTCCCATTCTTAATTATATCATAGGTCTGTAATATGTACACAAATTGCATACTATAATGGGTTAGATACTGAGATCTGCTAAGAACTACCCCTCCGTACTATCTCCCCACCCTCTCCTTTGGTTACTGTACCTCCCAGTATCTTGTCAATTCTAATGAAGAATAAATATATATAAGGCAGGTCTACTTAGTGTTATGGAGTGTGGAATATAATGAAGAACAGGTGGACCCATATTATTAGGTAATTGGAGGGTCATGGTGGGAGAAGGAGAACATTTTACTATACTACTATGACTGTACCAATTTGCAGCCAAATAGAGCATCCTGGTTCACAGAGGAACTCAACTATATATTGATACATTTTACATAATCTTGGGCTATATGTTTGCCCTGGCTATAAAACAGCAGGGAGTCAGGTAGGAGATAAAGTGACAGAACACACTATCATATATCCATCATAATATTTCCCCCTGTAAATCTATTATATTTTGGCAATTAGATTCAATCAGAGCCAAAATATAAGCTCAGAAGTAGCTCTACACCCACCCAAGCTCAAGTTTCCTATTAGTATGATCTGTCTGGAGCAATAAAAGCTAATCCAGCTTGGCAAAACCCCATTCGGTACTACTAAGAATTCGGCTGTTTTGCAATTCCAGATCCTCTCCTCAAATGAAATGTGAGTACCAGAACAATGTCCCATTATTATTGCGTAGTTGATGTAATCTGCATTTCAGTTGCTACTTTTTCACCCCCTGCTGAGTATGTCTTTGCATACAGTATTCTTTATATGTGTATCTCTCATTCAAACTGTGGTTTCTTGCTTTACTGTAATGGATAATATTACTTGCCAAACACATTTGATTTCTAGATAGTTATTATTAAAGTACACATCTATGAAATTGCAGAAATCAAGCTGAATTACATTGAAATTTAGTTAGTTTCTCTTGTTCTGTATAGATCTATTCAAAATACAAAAATCTCCTTCAAATAGTACTTAAACTGGATAAAACTCGTACATCTACTTTTCTCTTTCTGATGAAATATGTCATATAGTCGATGATATCAACAATATAGATAGTTAAAGTAATTGACTGGCTTTGTATTGTTATTGTATTAGTTTACTTGTTTTTATTAGTGAATTATTTGGTCTTTCCTTGGATTTCTTTAGATAGGTATATAAAAAGTGGAAATCTTGAAAATTATATAAGCTAGTATAATGTTGAAGTCAGTAATGAACAATATTGAATCAATTATGCTTACTAATTGTTGAAGAAAGGTTTGTAGTAAATGGCAATATAGTCACTGTCTATTTAAATAGGTGAATGTAATATCTACAGCACTACAACAGAAGGATATCTAAGAATCAATCAGCTATTCACATTTGTGTGAGATTTCCATACAGGTTTGACAATGGTTCAGTATACTGTTGTAATACTCTTCTGTCTGATAATGTTCTTGCCAATATCTTTGAAGAACTTGGATAGTATATCCTATTAGTCATCAGTAATTGAAATTATGCTAGGGCCATACAGTAGGGACTTGAAGATTGCATGCTGCAACTAATATTTGACATTTTCAAATTCATAATCTGGTAGCCATTATGCACTTATACAGTCTTTTACAATTTATAATAAATTCTACTAATGTTGATAACATTCTAATTGAAAGTTTACTTCAGCGCTTATATCAAAAAACTATTAATTATTCTAGAATTCATAAATGTAAAAGTACGACGTAATTCGTCTTGGATATAATATATATGTTTAACCATTTACAGCTAGTTTGGAGATTGTATAGCAGTAGATTGTAATATATGTAAACTACAGTAACTGTAGATGTAATGGTGTAGTTACTTCTAAAGTAAGTATGTCAGTTGTTACACCTTTGGTGTTACAGGTATACTTCCGGGATCATTCAGGATCACTCGATAATCCAAATATGGATACTCAATCTGAAGTCATGAGTTATCACTCGGATTTCCCAATTGCATCAACCTTCCGGATTTGTTTACCTATGGGTAATATTTCCATTACCCTACCTTCGTACCAATTGATCAACGACAGCAATCAAGCAGAGTGCAGATAGGATGTGTATCATCTTTAGATCGGTATTGGTCGTAGGATCTCCATTTTCAATAGTCATTCCTTATCGGCAGGAAACCTTATGCCTAGTCACCGAACAAACGACTATTCTCTCATGTCCAATGGTTAGTTCCTTATGAGATGAGATGTCGTCAATATCAGAATATTATCGCATCTCATGATATGCAGAGTCATATATAAGATACAGCCGATAACCAGTAATCGATATATCGGAGCCTAGTCGACTAAATGGACTTATACGAATCAACCCTTAGTTTGACCACACTTTCTTGGTCTGGGCAAGTATGACCTTGAATTCATATGTCCTGAGTGGCACGGGATACTCTTCGTTCAATATATGGAAAACAACTCAGTTGCAGAATAGTGTATATTTGGCTCCAATATATCATAGTCAAATTAAGGGTTCTGTCGTTTGCCGCAATCATTCAACCGATACATACCCGGTGGGTATATGAGAGGGCACTCTCACTGGCTCTCGGTGACAGGAACCAATTTTTTGATAATTGGCTTCAGATAAGGTCGTATCCATACGAGGTATCGCCAATCGCAATAGTGTCGCAATATGAGCTCATTACCTTGAGGACGTAGCAAATACTCATGGGAGTCAAAAGTCGACCATCAATGGTGGAAGGCAAGGATGATGAGGCAGTTACGTATGTGAACTCCAAAATGGGCTTTGGCAGTCTTAGGATTGTTAAGGGTGTGGATCGTCTGAAATATATCAGCGATACCGACATGGAGGAGGGACATCAATAACATTCTATCCAACAATCAAAATTCAGATTTATCAATGGATACCTATTGACCTTCTCGACCTGGAGGTTAAGCCTTAACATTTCTCCCGTGTATTATCTATTAGTTCTGTATCAAAGTCAACGAGGTTACTTCTCCTTTGAAGTCCAGAGTTTTATGTTCATCTTCAGTTCTATATCACGGATAAACCCATCATTCTTTATACTTGGTTATTCTTAGTCCCTTTGTGGAAGCAAGTTGTTGATTGGGAAGAGAGCAAGACAATACACTTGAGTTCGATAAACCAGCCTGATAACGTGGAGGTTTAGAGAATACTCTTGAGTCGGCACTACTCCTTCTGCTGAGGCGAAACTACTTTGCTGTTTCTTATAAGACAAGTCGATACTTGGAGTCGTGGCATTCTTGGACAAGTCAGTCCTCGAGTATAAATGCCGGTTGTTGGGACGATACTCTAGCATCCGTTGGAAGTCCGAGAGTCATCACGACAGTGTGGTGGATCAGAGGATACTTCTTTCAGGCTCTCCTGGAGTCGTGTACATCAGCATACTGATATCTTAAAGACGATCCTTTTTAGTCGATACTATCATTTGGAGGCAGAGAACGGAACAGTTACCTTGGTACCTTGGGTGGTAATTCTTATATGCATCCTGAGTGAAGCCTTATTCATCTTCTTCCTTATAGGTCCGGAACTCATTAGGAGCTTTTATTGATTAGGATGTAGGGTGAATCTCCCGGTGTTGCATCAGTTTTCAAAAGCTACTAAAGTAAACATGAACTTATCTGGTGATGTGATACAACAGCTGCTATAGTAATTAATTCAACTCTGTATTAACTGCTGTTATAGTATGCATTAGGGGGAATATTATTCATCTCGACCAGGAAAAATGTCCATGTATGATGGGTAATTCGTAGAGGAGCTGTAGTCAAGATGGTAATCCATAGCATATTGAATGTATGGCACTATAACATGAAATGGACATGTGAATTTATTGGATTACGATGATATGCATGCGGCAATATACACTTGATATGATACATCATTGTGCTTTCGACACACTTGAATCCAAACTGCACAATGCACTTCATTGCACGCAGCCTGCTATGTTCAATAGTGCTCCCAGTCTGCTTGACTTGCATGGCCCAGTCAGCTCTAAGAGGCCCCCATCTACTCACCAAGTACAATCCCATGTGCTGCTCCCAGTATGTTCTCACTCAAATTCCCAAGCATTCTCTTAACAATACGCTCCATTGGCCTTGCTGACACACTCCTAACCGGCTTGATGGTACACTTCTAAGTTAGCTATCCTGTTATTCTCAAGCACACTTCTGAGTACACTCTCAAGTACTTTCCCCATTGCACTGGAAAACACACTTCCAGTCTGCTTGGCTCTACACTCCCAAATACACTCTCAAGAGGCAAGATACACCCAATTTGATCTGAGTTTATGCTTCCTTGTTTCCATCTGGATGCTCAATATAGAGAGTTGTTGGGTTGCATACAGCAGGTACAAGGAGGTATTGCTGTAGAATGGTGAAGCTAGAAGGCTGAGTGCTGATTGTCAACTGTCCACCCCAACTCAGGTGGTATCCAATACGCCTTCATTCATATTAGTGATTTGTCCCCGAGAAGTGTATGGAGTGAATCAGAGGACATATTTCAATACCCAGCCATGAGGAACCACACAAGTTGAATTAATCTACAAATGCTTGAATGGAGTGTGTGAGGCCAAGAGCCAGAAGAATTAGAGTGTGTATTTTTCTTTGTTTGGTAACATGATGTCTAACTACTGTGGGGTTTTCCAAACATATATACTGCCTGCGGCCCTGTCCACTTCCATTTTCCCTGTGCCCCCATGTGCCCCCACTGACTTCCTATGCTGTACTGAGCAGTGGTGGTGAGAAATTGATTTTGCTGCCAGAACTCCTCCCTGGCCCTTTGTGCAAATCACACCCCTCCTCTGTCATCCCATATTACCATTCACCAAAACCCAACAGTACATAAGAATGACATAAACCAAATGGAAAATCATCAATCCGACAGAAAAGCATTAACAAACAGTAATAATATAAATCCAACGGAAAATCATATAGGCTTTCACTCCTTGTACACCCAGTTTTTCTTACCATCCATAGTATCTGCCATATATTTCCCATAGTCTCTTGCAAAGTACACAATTGTGCCAGGCTGAGTATAGAATTGAAACATCACCTCACACATCATGTATATGGCTGCCATGAATTTTGCTTGGTCTACTATATACACCCCAGGGTCTTGATATACTGCTTGTTGGAAGATGGGCATGGCTTTGTTCCCCATTGTTCTCTAATAGTGTGCCAACATCTTTGTTTCATCATCCAACCTTCTCATGCTCTCCAGGTTGAAGCTCAACCTATCCAGGTAGCAGCTGGCCAATTCTTGAGTCCCAATGTCATTAGTAGGCCTGATATTATCACTGCTGGACGCAGCATTCTGATTGGCCTGTTAGCTATCATTCTGCTTGGGATCGGTCGGATTGTCTAGGATTGTACATTGCTTGGTTTTGGTAAGAGTTGGTGGGAGAGTACCAGCCAAATGTTGGGTCGGAATTGGGGGGATTGTATCAGCCTCATTTCGGCGGGAGTTGGCATGCTTGTACTGGCCTCTTTTTGGCTGGAGCACTGGCAGCATCCACAAACATAGTCTTAGCCAGATCCATGAAGAGGTTTCAAAGATAGACAAAGACTGTTTGGTTTCAAATCCCATTTCCGTGGGTGGTGCGGTTCGCAGTGATAGCATCTTGATCATACTTGGGGATCAAGATGATATTGGAATCGCAAGGTCAGCAGGCAGTACTGATGGTATAATCCTACAAAGTTGATCAGAATCATTGGAATCATCCATGCCATGGTACAATCTAGGTGGCATTACCAACTATTTATAATATTTCAGGCCCATTCGTTCATGGTGAATTCGTTTTCCCAGCCATCGGCAACAATTGACTCGCAACCTTTACGCTTGCTGGATGTCTCCGGAAGTATATCTCTTGTTGGCTGTTGTTTTCTAGTGTAGCTTAGTGAGGCAGTTAACATATGCATGGTTGAGGCATCTGGTTGCCATTTCAGGATCTCTGGCAATCTAGATTTCACTCACAATTAATTGCAGCCATTTCTCGCTTCCATTGAAACCGCTGTTAATCACCTAGAGATCAGGATTCATTTGGCAGAGATCCCCAAGTATTGTCTTTGTTGGTATCTTCCTCTTCTGGACAGAGTTGGTTGCTTTGATCATCTCGGACAACCTGCTGAAGCTATCAAAGGCCTTTTAGTAGACATTGTACCATTTGTATTTCAACTTCTTCCAATCTGGATATCTTTCTGCATATTGTGATAGCAACACAAGTCGAGTGTTGGTGTCATCAGTAGTACCGCAAACGGAGCCGGAGATCTGGAGTATGCTGTCAGCTTGGCATTGGGTGGTGAGTTCCGAAGCACAAAGCTCCATGGCATCTTGTAGCAATCCATCGGGAGGAAGTTATTTTTCCAGGTGTAATTTACCATAACCTATACAACCTCCGGTAGTCACCGTAACTGCCATAACGGCCGGCAGCTGAATTCGGCCCAGGGGCATCATATGTATTGGGGATATTCAATGCGTGATACAATCTACACTTACTGAAGTATTTCAATCTTACCACTTTAGATTGGTGTACTAACTAGGTACTCGCGGGGTGATAGCAAGACCATTTGTGAATGACATGGTGCAATGAAGTATGCTAGATCTGCAATACAGAATGTTTCGCAGAGGCAACTACCGCAACAACACTGTCTGGTCAGGACTCACGGTTGGTTGTCAGAGTAGTCACTGTGATCTTGTCGTAGCCTCCACATGTTGTCGGCTTGGTTCTGTCAGAGCGCATTGTCAGCTGTCAGAATCCACACATATAGCCGCCCATATCTTGTCAGAGGCTTCTCACGCTATTGCCCTAGTAATATCAGAGCCCACCATCAGGTGTCACAGTCCGCACATACAGTCACTGTGATCTGGTCAGAGGCATCTCATGCTATTGCCCTTGTCGTGTCAGAGCCCACCATCAGCTGACAGAGTCCACACATATACTCTCCTTGATCTTTGTCAGGAGTCACAGTCGATTATCACAATCTTGACATGTGTTTCCCCAAATGCCATTCTAATCGTGATTTTAGAATCATGTACACGTGGAATGAATTTAGTCAGTTTTCCATCAATTGTATTCCAATACTAAACCATCAAAGAAATATATACTATGTGCCATGAGCAGCTACATGTCCTCATTATTGATTACCGTATCCAGATCTCACCATGTGACACCATGTGCCTTCCGATCTCGACAACTGATGACTATTGTTAGCAATGGTTCCGGGTTGGGGTTGGATCCGGAACTGAACTGTTGCAACGGGTTTTACCACACAACAACCCGGACTGTTGCAATGGGGCCAGTTTCACCACCAACAACCCAGCATTTCAACATCACAACTTTGGCTCCAATTAAGTATGTGAGTTCTGATCATATCATGACATGATCAGTACGTAGATTGTGCAGTTCTAGCCGCTCTTTCGCCTCCCGATTTCAGATTTGTGATCTGACCAATATTCATTGAGTCACTATCAAAAACCTGCGTATTTCGCGTAACATTTGCCCATATTTCACAACGACTCAATAAATATCAGTCAGATCGCAAATCTGAAAGCGGCAGATGAATAAGCGGCTAGAACTGCCCAATCTATGGACTGATTGTGTCATGATACGATCAAAAATAAAATACTTAATTGCAACCAACCTTGTAGGAACAGTAGCGTCAGAACCACGGTCCAGTTCCAACCCGGCCAACAAACCGCGGGTTTATATCTAGTCCGGGTAACAACCTGGCGCCAGTCACGCTGTTCGGGTTGCGTGGTTGTTCCTGACCCACGCTGGGGCCTCCGGGTCGGTTCCAATCCGGACCGCGGCCGGACACCCCGGAAGAGTTGCTAACACTACTGCTTACGTCGATTCTGTCCAGATGTATAGCCAGGACCTATTGTTGCATCTCTGGTGGGATACTTTCCCATTGTTCGAATAGTTCACTACATGTACCTACAAAAATCCCAGATGCGTGTGTCCAAAATGGTGTCCTGCATGCTCTTCCATGTATCTGCTCCAAATACCACACGGAGGACACTGCCACCAGCCCTTTTGTCCAAGGAATGCTTCACAGCAGTTGTAGCAAGTAACAAACACTGTGCTGTTACCATATTGGTAATGTGGGATGTATATGGCGGTCATGTGAAATTCCGCTATGAGTTCTCAAGGAAGGATTTTGCCATCACACCCGATGGTGAATAATACAGAAACATATTTTTTGGTATCTCAATCGATTGTCAGGACATTAATAGAAACAGCGGGGTTCAGTCTTACTTCTGTCTTGCAATCTGAATGATGATAGCAGTATGTGCACAGAGAGATTCGCCAATGGACTAACATTAGCCAGTTGCCGTTTGAAAGGGTCCGAAAGCAAGTCGCCTATTGAATGGCTGCAACGTTCCAAGCCAGTGCTGCGAAGAGCACTCAGGTAGCCGATCGGTGATCCATGAGCTTGGGTGTCAGCGCTACTGAACAGGGCATGAAACATGCGAATACTTAATGCGTGGATAGCTGCTGTTGAGAGATCAAACCCCATGATTGTGGTACTCAGAATTTTGTGCATTTCCAGGTAGCTTCCCTCAGACACTATGTTGACATAGACTCAGTCGGGGTCCTCGCTAACAATTCTTCAAAAGTATAGATTGTAGGCAATGTCCCACCAATCTTTTTGTATCCCGATGGCGCCTACCTTATGCTATTGCTGGCGGCCAGTATCAATGCAGGACCGATTCCACTTCTGAATCTAGGTGTTGCCTCAGTCAGAGAGGTTGGGCAAAGTGAGAGCCAATAAGGAAATGTTGCTCTTACCTGCTGAGCATAGTGCTCCTGGTTCTGTGGAGGAGTGTCATGGGGCGATTGCATTTGCTATGACTTGTGACCTAGAGAGGTTAATGTTGGATGCGGGTGTGGTTATTACCCCCCGGATTGCCAGGGGAAAGAGTGATCGATTGTGCATTGGTATTATCACTCAATGTGGGGGTGGACAGTTTTGCTTCTACCTGCCCACTGCAGGTTGTCGGATGAACTTGGTGTTCGCAATGAGACATAATCAGTCAAACTCAGGCATATTCATTTCTGCCCCTACTAACCTGTCGCTGGCTGCTGGAAGGACTAGGTGTTCGCTCATAGAAATTGTCATTCAGACACATATGTTGAGTGAGATGCATCATTCCGCCTCCTTGGTTGTACAAACTGGATCAATGAGTAAAGGTATTCAATGTGTGGGTTCTTCGATGTGGGGATCGCAGTTCATCGTTATCCTCATCGCAGTCACTCATCTGCTGGTCTTCTCACTGCTCATTATGGCCATTATCACCCCCAGATTGGTGCCATTGTCAGCCATTTTCAATGGAGTGAGTCGCACAGCTAGCAGTGCAGCAGTTTTGATTGTCATTGCAGCTGCTGCTGCCATGTGACCTGCCACTGGGAGTTTGATCAGTGCAGCCCCTGCTGCCTCGAGATTTTCTAGAACGGTTGTGGGTGCTGTTGCCAGATCTGGTTCCGTTTGCCATGCTGTGCGTCGTATGTTGCTGTGTAGGTTCCCATTTTGTGTTTCATCTCTGCATGTACACGGAATCCACGTCTCATCATGGTTTATTATATATTGCATTTCCATCTCGCATCACCTAAAAACAACCTTGTCAGAGTTGAAAATAGGACCAATAATATGTCTTCCCATGTCTGAGTTATGGTCCATGTGAAAATCGAAGTTACGCTGGAAACCTGTCAGAATCAAGTTAATTGTCACACTTGAGATTGTACTGTATACGTTGGGTATTCTGTGTCAGAGTTGAAGTAATACCTGTATAGGCGATGTCGCTTTCGGTGTCAGAGTAGGGTAGTTGTCAGTTAGGGTGATTGTCAGAGTTAGGGTGATGTCAGAGTTAAGGTGATTGTCAGAGTTATGGTGAGTGTCAGAGTTAGGGTGAATGTCAGAGTTTGAGTGATTGTCTGAGTCAAAGGTATACCATGTACGTTGGGTCTCCCAAGTCAAAGTTGAAGTAATGCAGTATTATAGGTGGGGTTGCTTCCCGAATCAGAGTAGGGTGGTTGTCGGCGTTATGGCAATTGTCAGTGTTATGGTAATTGTCAGAGTTGAACATATACTGTATACATTGGGTACTCCCATGTCAAAGTTAAAGTAATGCCATATTATGGGTGGGGTTGCTTCGCGTATCAGAGTGGGGTCATTATCAGAGTTAAGGAGCATGTCCGAGTTAAGGTAATTGTCATAGTCGAATGTATACTCGATAGGTTGGGTTCTCCCAAGTCAAAGTTAAAGCGGCGCCATATTATAGGTGAGGGTAGTTCCCGTATCAGAGTAAGGTGGTTGTCATAGTTAGGGAAATTATCAGAGTCCAAGTTATACTGTATTCATTGGGTCTCCCAAGCCAAAGTAGAAGTAATGCCGTATTATTGGTCGGGTTGTTTCCTGTATCAGAGTAGGGTGGTTGTCAGAGTTAGGGAAATTGTCAGAGTTAAGGTAATTGTCAGAGTTGTACCATATGCGTTGGGTCTCGCATGTCAGAGTCAAAGTTATACTGGACCATTCCATGTTCAGAGTAAGTTTTATAGGTTCTGTAAGTCAGAATTGATATTATACCACCTTCTTAAGTTTCGGTAATCTGCCAATCTTGCCGACAATCTTCTTGCCCACAAATCCCTACATTGGGCCACACTAAGGGGCCCTTCTCCTGCAACCTCTCTGGGATCTTGCTCTACAGATCCCACCATACAGGTGGATGTCAATACAGCAGAGTATGGTCTTCACTGCTATGCGAGTTGAAGGGGCAGAAACAGTCACCAATGGTGTGCTCTCACAAGTCGAGCCAGATCTCTCCACTGGTGCACTGTCGGTGATTGCCACTGACCCGACATCAGGGTAAACACAATGATGTCCTCGTAATCCGGATATTGCAGTGCAAGTAGTATGGCATCATGAGACTGCGCGGCGTTGGAGGTCGATAGGATTTGAGGTACAGCTCTCCGATGTACAGGAGCAAGTACCTGAGGAATGTCAGGTGGTAACCTACCTGGTTCAGTGTTTGATGACACATATCTGTACTGGTAGTAGTTTGTGTTGGTTATTGGTTAGGCCCCCATATCCCTACAAAAGCAGCTGGGTAAGGTTTGGTTGGACCCTGCTGGCAGCTCATATCCCATATCCTGATTGTGACCCCTAGTGTTCCCCGATCTAAAGTGGAGTAAGTAGTTAGTGTTGGCCATATGAAATTGGCACTGTGCAAGTCAGAAGAGTAGGATGTGCTTGTCCGAGCAACCAGTCAGAACAACCTGTCAGAGCAACCCTGACACAGCGACCTTGTCAGAGCGACCTTGTCAGATCAATCCGTCTGTGCAACCTTGTCAGAGCCCAGTTGTAGTCGATTGGTATATTATACTCAAAACTGCGCCATGCGATTGGAATGGATCAATCAATCTCACGGAACCATTGTAGTTCACTGTGTGGCATGGGGATTGGGTAGATAGATCAAAGTCGCAGACCCAGTGTAATTTACTGTGTGGTACTTCTGCTGATCTTGGCAACTGTATGTTGGGAGCGTGTAGTATATATAGAGGTCATGGAGTACATTGATAGCACCATCACAGGCTTTAGAATTTGTACTCTCCTACCGCATTGATTTGTATTCTCTACCCATGATGATCTCTACCTTACTACCCTACAATGCCTGCTTCAACTGGCCACTCATCCAAAAGCCTCAAATGTTGCCGGTCCGATGATAATATATCGGGTAATGAGATGAAGAGAGCGGTGGCTACTCCATATATTTGCTCTACAGCGAGGTCCGTCAAACCCGTGCTAAGTCAAATTGGTATCCGAAACCGTTAAAGAATGCCTCTTCCGCACTGTGAGGGTCTCTCAAATCTCCGACGCGAATACACACCAACAACAATCTTGATCCTTCAACTGGGTGGCATGGATATCTTGTTGGATAGGACTACTGTGCTTCTGCACTACATATTTATTTTGTTCGCTTCTTTATGTCTTTGGGGGGTAGTTATAACATTAATTGGTACCAAGGGATTTCAGTATCGTTTAACGTCAGGGTGTCACTTTATCATGGCTTTATTCAGTACCAAAACCATTGTTTATTGTCTCCTTGATTGAACAGTGCTTGCTGGGCAATATGCTTGAAGAGCATTTACTAATAGAGATTTGGCATTGTTAAATGATGAAGACTTTTTGTCCGCTGAGTATGTTCATGGCAAACTCTTTGGAGCGTCGCAGTCAGAGCAGTTGTCAGATTGTTGTCAGAGCTGTTGTCAGAGGGCTTCTGTCAGAGTGGTTGTTGTCAGAGTGGCTGCTGTCAGAGTGGCTGCTGTTAGTGTGGTTGCCGTCAAAGTGGTTGCTGTTAGAGTCGCAGCTGACAGGGTCGCAGTTGGGCTGGTCGGCCATCATAGCACTGACTGAATTTCGCCATTGATCGGTCCTAGTCCATTATACAGGTCGAAAGCTTCCAAAATGAGAACCGTCATATGACTCAGATGCAACCCAGAATCCAGCATGGCGAACCCAGAATCCCTAACAAACCCCAAGGGAACTGATCAGAAACTCAGAAAGAGACCAAAACAGTGAACCCGAAGGAGAGATCCGAAAACCAAGAAACATCCTGGAAGGAACAAATGCGCAGACTCTTAAGAGGAAAGCGTAGAAAGATCACAAATTAAATAACGTCGATTATTACATTGTTATATTGACCAATCACAGCAGACTGGAGAACCTGTGGTGAAATCTTTCCAATCAAGGTATCATATACTTGATCAGCATCGTGATCAATGTCCTCACTGACAGCATTCAGGAGGACCCCCAGGGCATATTGCATTGCTGAATACTTCTTCTGGTGGGTGTTTTCCATCAACCAATCGATTGTTGGAAGGTTTTCCAATCCAGTTGTGTGTTGCGTTCGTTGTTGACCAATCCACTAGACACCCGAAAATGCCAGATGTCCCATTTAGTAATTTATACCCTGTACGACCATGACGGAATTTCGGCAATTATAATGTAGGTTCATGACCTCATTGCATCTCATATAGGACAAGACACGGACCCTCACCTGCCTGCGGTTGATAAATGCCTTCTGTACAGAGGCATGCGCAACGACACTCAATGAGCTATGGATAGCAAAACAACAGTAGCCTATGAGGCGGTAGTACTGTGCACAGTTAGTATCATTGTCATATAAAGAGTTGATGCCGGAGTTGAATGTCAGTGTTGATGTGTGTCAGAGTTAAATGTCAGAGTTGATATGAGTGGCAGATAGTGGGATTGTGAAGGAGTGCTAACCTGTTCAATGAGCCATTGGGTAAGTGGCCAATGTACCCACAGAATCACCTTCTCACCATTGTCTTTCGCTGTCAAGGTGTTCCGTGTATAGTATTTGAACCAAGGCAGCATTGGAGCCCCAAACCACAATGCAGCGTTGATCCGATCATACATCATTCCCTTGACCTTCTCAGGCGGAGACAGTCGCTCTGTCGACCCTCGGAAAGACCTTGCAAACTCAGAGATAACAGTCCTCAGCATGATTACATTCAGTCTGCCTGCGTCAGCAACCCTAGAAAGTAATGATGTTAATCATTTCAACAAGGATGATTCCGGATCCATCGAGGCAGGGCCAAGAAGATGCGCTACAGAAGTATGGCGAATATACCGCCAACCAGGGCCAAAAGGCATTCCCTTGCCCATCATTGAACCCTGTGTGGAGGCAATCGTGGTGATTCGTTCTCTAAGCCCCTTACAGCTACCATCTACCAAAACAATGTAGAACTGTCCAGCTCAAGAGGACTTTGTGAATGTAACAGGTTCAGTGGTTACATGCTTTGGAGGGATGTTGATGATGGGCTTTGGGTTTTGGAATGAGATATGGCTCACCATTGTTTGCCCTAGCATTACTTAGCTTAAAACAGCAAAAGCTAACCTCCCAAGTGTTTTGTTGTGGTGGGGCTGTCTGATTACTATATCTGATGTTTGCGTGGCCCTTGTTAATTTCCCCACTCCAACAATTAGGGGCAATATATACGCAACCCAAGTCATTGGTGTGCAGTGAACAAGTGATCTGAATTCTGGGCCTTTCTTGTATGGATCTGCAACTTGTGTGAACCCTGCACCACAGTCAGAACCTAACACATTAATCCCGTCTGCGGTGCAATTGTTATCGATTTCAAGAATATAGTTGAATGTTTCTTGCAGCAGCCATACGGTCAACCAGGATGAACACTCATGAAAATGCACGATCCAGTTCAAATTTTCGATGCCATTTGCCAATGGTGTCGCATTTAACATCCATTTGTATTGCAGCTCCAGACTAAATATACAGGTTGCCATATGCATACTGTCATCATGGGAGTCCATTTTGAACAATGTGCCGTTAGCTTTCCTAAAGTTGCCAATTGGGGTACCACCCATTCTCAACCTGTGGGCCTAATCGATGATATCCAGATGCAATATGGCAGTGCCCCATACTTTCGAACAGTTGGCTTCCACTTGGTTTAACTGTAGGTAGAAAGTCCCAATTGCTGAGATCACGACTAATCTCCATGGTTTACCATGAACAGTGCCTCAATCGGATGCCCTCCACCAGGAAGAAGTACCGTAATGGAGATGTGGAGTTAACTCAGTGAACTTAGTCAAGGCGGCTTCCCAGTCTGCCACCATCTTCTTAGGGCTATTTCAACAGTAGCTTGCAGTCACTATAGCGGTATATATTCAGGTCATACCATCGAATTAAGGTTGGGAGGTGAACCTCCCCCCATCGCCTTCGTGGCTCCCATCTGATCTTGTCGCCCAGTTTAACCTTCTCTCTGGGATGGTTCATGTCAATCTCCCATTTGTTGAATCCAGCCCGTCGATTGTTGATATCTTGTTCATAGAGATCAACCTGGTGCCATATTAATGCCTGTGCTGTCAGAGTCTGTGATTGTTAGTGTAGCAAATAGTGTATCTCAAGGGCACAGCAGGGTCTAACCTTGCCAGTGCTGCAGTCATCAGGCAATAAATCACCCTCCCCCAAGCTATTCTCTTTTCTGCCATCCAATTCAGTGCAACATTTTGGTGTGGTGGTAACTGCGTGGGTTTGTGGAACAGCTTGAAAGTTCTGATCTCCATGGCGATGCCTAATGCTGCCATTGACTCCTCCAAGTTTTCTCTCTGGAATTTCTAGTTATTCATCAACTCCGCTAACCTGGGTGTAAAAATTAGCATCATTCAACATTGTGACAGCTGCTTTGACAGTGGGTTGAGCTCTGACAACAGCTCTGACAACAGCTCTGACAGTGGCTGAGCTCTGACAGCAGCTCTGACAGCAGCTGAGCTCTGACAGCAGCTGAGCTCTGACAGTAGCTCTATGACTCAGACAGCGACCACACTGATAGGGACAGTGAGTCACCAGTCCACATCAGCATGATCCGTCTGATCCTCGTTCTGTTCTTGCACATCAGGGTTATTGGCTCCCTCGAGTTCAGTTAGGTCAATGTTGTTGAAGTTGGCATCAACCTGATCTAATTCTTCCATATTTTGAATGTCGAAATCTTGCTCCTACTGTTCAACAGGCCAACTGGGGGAATTACACAGTGGTGCATTGTTAGTAATCGGCATGATCCCCAGTTCGGAATTGTCCTGGTCCTCTGGCATCCCCTCTAGCTCCTCCTTTTCTTCTCATTCCTCCTCTTCCTGCATATCATGCCATTCATCGGCACTGCTTTCCACCGCAGAACTGTCTGGTAAGTCAATAACTAAGCCCTCGCTATCTTTGTCCCTGTGTTTCACCCTAATGGTCAATGTTCATTCCAGGTTGAGGGGGTTGGTCTTGATATATTTGATTTTATTGTTGGTGTTATCCACCATGACCGTTGTGTTGATGGTAACAAATTTCACCGCCCAGCCAGCCTTTAATTCCGGGGAAGGTCAGACAGTTGTCCCAGCTCAATTCGTCGAATGGACTGTCCGTCAGTGACAATCTGCCCAATGGACTATCTGCCTGGGTGGGTGTTGTGCTCACCAAATAGGAGTCAACAGCTGGCAAGTAGGTTGCAAGACCATATTGCCGAGTTATCCAGGTAACAAGTTGGTCATAACACTGGGGCGCATTTGGATTCTATGTGAAGTCTCGCAGACCTCGAGGCCTTTGCAACTCTTCTGCAACATCTACCAGGTGATCAATCATCTTCCATCCATGTGGAAAAAAGATCAATACGGTCTTCACTGGCATTTGGGTATTGAATTCCCGGTGAGGTGCCTCCCTCATCAGACTGAGATGGCCGGCTGGTTGCGCTGCACATATTCCTCATGATGCTGAGATCTACAAGTGAAAGTGGTGATGGATCGTGTGCATCATTCTGTCCAAAAATGGGTCGCTGTAGGGCGCTGCCACAGTGGCAAACCAAAAATGGGTTGAACCTAGGTGACTAAGCATCCATGAAAACTGCCAGAACCATAGGAGAGGATATCGTGGATGGTACAGCCCAGCTTGAAGTGCCTCTCCGAGTGGTACTCCTACCCAATCCTACGGAATCTCTCCTTGTTTGTCAAGCAGTTGAGCTTGATAATCTTGGTGTAGTAGACCCAACACGAACATCTGAAGTGAGTGTATCGATTGATGTAGTAGGAGGGACCACAATCTGGTCTGGTGAAGGAGCTGATGTGATCTGTGACGCACAGTGTGATGCAGTTGTTGGCTTTGTGGTGGGGCTCATTGCAGTCTTCCACCTTCTGGTAGCACTTGGGCAGGCTTGCTTGGGTGCATTGGTGGCCCTTTGGGAAACTCATCTTGTACACATGTGATGAGTCTTCTCATTGCACAGACATCGTCATCGTTGAGCATCTCATCCAGTGTAAGTCCCTGGAGATTTTGAGTGTTATCAGCAAGTATTGCTCAAATATTGGTAAACTCCTATTTGTCAGGTCAATGTCAATTGATGTCAGAGACTCAATGTCCGAGACTGAATGTCAGAGACCCAATGTCAGAAACTCAATGTCAGAGACTCAATGTCAGAGACTCAAAGTCAGAGACTCAATGTCAGAGACTCAATGTCAGAGACTCAATGTCAGAGACTCAATGTCAGAGTCAGATTTACTAACCTGGCCATGCATCTTTGTTACACCTCACACCTCAGTGTACAATGTGATATTGCTTTATGAAGGGATAGTGGATTTGTCGTGGTTAGGTTTCCATCCCTGGACTGCTGCAAGGCCGTGAGTGAATGCAGACTGGCTACTCACAGCATCTATCTCCTGGGTGGTCTTCTATAGCTGAGAAGTACAGGTTTCTTTGGTTCAGTTCGAACTGCCAGTAGGCCATCTGTGTGGAACTAGAGGTGGTGCCATAATGTTGGTTATTCAGCAGATATGAGGGTAGCTGACTTGATATGAGGGTCGCTGATTGGATATGATGGTTGTCAAGTGAATGTTGATTGATCTGGGTCAATAGGTGAGAATTGTACGTGTTATACACCAACCAGTGCTAGATGCGCTCTAACCCAGGCTCAATGGGATGACCACTCCAACACACATCGGTACTATGATGCAAATATGGAAGTCGATCTGGTTGTGAAAGTGCCTCAGATTGAAGTGAGGAGTGTCTGAAGAAGCAAATTGCGACTTTGTTGAGACAGGTTGGAATAGGTAGATGCAAAAATGTTGGTGGTTTGTTAGAAGCAGAACATCCCAGCATTCCACACAAGGAAACAACGGGGGCTAATTATAGTACACTCCAAGCCTGAAGATGGTGTGTGGTAAAACAATATCAAGTGGCAAAGCTAGCATCTAAGTCTGTTTCGATTGGGCTGAACACACAACATTGGGACACGTGATAGGAACCTCACTACAATCAATTTCCTGGGGGCACTCAGTTGCAAACTTTTCACCTTCAACAATGCAGTCCTGCATTTGCACTGTATGTGGTAGGGTCTCTTCCCGACAGAGTGTTTTCACTTGTCACCGCCATTCAACACATACACGTCTTCACATAAATTCTAGCCATCTTTCTGCAGTAGATGGGCTAGACGATGAACTAGTCGACGACATTTCCCAATTTCACCACGATGAACTCAGCCAGCTACCTGAGAGTGAGATATTCCCCAATGCCGGAGCCCCAATGGATTACACAGTATGAGTTCCTTCTTTTGAGGAGGATAAGTGGAACCCCCTTGCTCTGTTTGCTAAACGCCAACAATGGCAACTTTAATATGCTATTGTGGATACCAACCTATGTAAAGCAAAACTCAACAACATCCTCAAACAAAGACTTATTGTACCTGATGCACATGCAAAAACCCTGACCAGCTCTATCAACTGATTGTGGACTTGGACGAAATGGACGGACTTGTATGCGGATGGGAGGAGAGTTCTGTTAAAATCGAAGGACAAGCTACCCTGTTCGGGTTGTGGAACCCTATTGCAGTGGTACAATATAGCCTAAGACATCCCCTGTTGAAGGACCCTCTCTTGTTCGCGCCGGACAAACAAATGGAATCTAGTGGGGAACGTATATACGCTGAGATGTGGACGGCAGAGTGGTGGAGGAAAATGCTGGCCTGTGTGCTTCTATTGTCCGAGAGATTGTTTCGTGTCAGATTTCCATTATGTTCGGGTTAGTTAGAGTGTCAGAGAGAACATGTCAGAGAGATCATGTCAGAGAGATCATGTCAGAGAGAGCATGTCAGAGAGCGCTTGTCAGAGAGAACATGTCAGACAGATCCTGTCAGAGAGAAAGTGTCATAGAGAATAGGTCAGAGAGAACGGGTCAGAGAGAACTTGTCAGAGGGAACGTGTCAGAGAGCACTTGTCAGAGAGAATGTGTCAGAGAGAACACATCAGAGAGCATGTCAGCGAGTGTGTCAGAGAGCATGTTGCAGAGCATCAGAGTCATATCGTCAGAAAGAGCATGACAGAGATTGCGTGACAGTTTCATTGTGTCAGAGCAGGTACTGTGTCAACAGTGTCTGCTCCAGTATTGATTGGATTTGCTTAGATATTCAAAATTCATTCCTCTTTGCTAACACATCCTAGGAATCTTTGCCAGATGGACCCACAATTGTCGCCATCATACTTGGAAGCAAAAATAGTCGGCTCTCTATGCTAAGCGGCTACAAAATGGCTTTGCCGGTTTATCATAGTATTGGCAACCTCTCTAAGGCGAAGAGATGATTGGTTAAGATGAATGGATTAATACTCCCCAGTCTTACTGAAATGTCCAAACAGTCCAAAAACCCACACCAATTAGTCTGCATATCATGAATCTGTTTCAACAATATCGGCTGCTCTAGAGGAGCCAGCAAAGAGCAGAATACCAGTTCTCTGTACAAATGGTCGCACTTGTCACGCATTTCCTCGAAATATGTCATTTCTTGCAGACTACACTGAGCGGTGCACCATAACTATGGTGAAAAATGTTTCATGCCCACGATGTGAGATATGCCAAGATGACATTCCTGGCATCGCCTACAGGTCCAGGCGCCGCCATCCCCAACAATACCTTCAATTGTCAACAACGGCTGCTGAGGAGGTGCAGCGGTGGAAGTTTGCCAACTCTCCAGATTACACCGATGCCCATGCAGGCTGTAATATATATAGCTGCATGAATATTGAACAGTTGCACCAGCCACAGAAAGGCTGATTTAAAGATCACACCTACAAATGGATTGTTGGTTTTCTGAAAGATATTTATGGCCAGGAAAAGGGTTTGGTCTTGATAGATGAACAATTTTCCGTAATTCCTCACCTCTCTAACATACGCCAGTTTGGAAACAAACTTACCGGCATGAAACAATGGACTGGTGCTTAGTACAAGGATATAGTGAAGGTTTGGCTTGCAGCACTTACCCCTCTTCTTAAATGGCATCCCAACAACTTTAAGTTTATCAAATCTGTCACTGACTTCATATTGATTACCAGCTACCACTCCCACACTGAAACCATGCTCAAATATCTGCAGGATGCACTTAGTGGCCTCAGCAGCAGCATCCACCCATTCCTACCATACTGCAAGAGCCACAGTATCAGCAAGATGCGCACAATTCATACCCTTCTCCACTATATCGAATGTACTAGGGAAATGGGCTCTGCCGATAATAGTGACACCAAAATATCTGGAGCCACTTACAAAAACCTCATCAAGGGTGGCTACCATTCTACTAACAAGGTATACTATATTCCGCAGATTATACGATGGGAAACACGCCTGTTTCATATCAAGTTGAGAGTCAGCATTCTACTGTGTATCTTTTATTCAGATCCCCTCTTGCCGAACACAGATAAATGCAGAACATTCCTTGTGGGGAATACTCTGGTGTCCAACAAATTATCACCTAGTTTGATACCTGGCATCAACGGAGAGATGAGCAACCGCAACATGATTGCAACTATGATATTTGCAGAGTGTATCAGCATATCTGAGTTGATTGATACACTGACAACTGATTTTTGGACATTCCAAGCTGATATGAGTGCCAGTCCAGACCTTCAGACCTCTGGATACCATGCATCATGCATTTTCCGTCAAAAGATATCCTGGAAGGACAGCATCACAGTCACTATACAGCAGCACAATAATCCAGATACTGATGTACAGCAAAAGGCAAGGTGTGTAGAGAAGTGGCGTGTACAGGGCAATCAATTGGACAATTTCCGATCGAAGGAAATTGAGTACCACGAAAGTATAGTTGGGTACGTCTACAACAACATCGCCCTGCCAAACTGTTATACACTTTTTGTTTTTGCAAAGGAATCAATACAGGGGAAGCCAACACTATGGTGAGTGTAATATGGCAGATGGTACATAATGACCAGTTGTTCGTAGTGGATCTGGAGTCTCTATCGTCTGCAATCCCCAATAGAAACCATGCAATAACAATTTGTCGACATGTGCTGCTGAGAGTAAAACGCATTGTGGATGTGTCTTCGGTTCTTACTCCCTCACAACAAGTTCCCTGCAGTGAAGATAACCAATACCTACTCATGTAGTACACATCTTTGGAATCATATAACATAATGTACCAGATTGATCTGATATGTTGATCTCAACAGGGATGGCTGGTATCCAGTTCCGCCTTTGGCACTTTGTCAGAGCCAATCAGAGCCAGAGTCCATGTCAGAGTCACACTTGTTAGTCAAGTTTATCCCGGCTGGGATTGTCCGATCATGTCAGAGTGCAATTGTCAGAGCGAAGTCTATCAGAGCCCGGATTGTCTAAGACCTTGTCAGAGATCTTGTCTGAGTCCATGTCAGAGCTGTACTTGTCAGAGCCACACTTGTCAAAGTCACACTTGTCAGAACCACACTTGTCAGTGCTGATTTACTTAGCCATATTATATACCCTTTAATCCACAAACTGAAAGATTCTTTAAATCTAAGATTCAATCGTGGAGGCTCTGATGGAGAGGTGCGATGAACTAATTCTCCTTCAGAGCCCAACAAAGCCCAAATTTATTTATCGCAGCCAGGATTGTCGATTCATGTCAGAGCACACTTGTCAGAGCCATGTTTATCAGAGCCGGGATTGTCAGAGACCATGTCAAGGAACTGATCAAAGCTGCACTTGTCAGAGCCACGCATGTCAGGGCCACATTTATCAGAGCCAGAATAGTCAGAGACTATCTCAGAGTGCACTTTCATAGTGGGGATTGTGGGGGACTTTGTTAGAGCCACACTAATCTGACTACGATTGTCAGAGACCATATCAGAGCCACACTTGTCACAGTAGTGCGGCAATGAATACCAGGTAGTTGTTGCAGTTCCAATTTCAGGAGGAAGATATGGATTTTCTCAGAAAGGTCGTATACAGATAATACACAAGGCAAACCAAGTGATCTCCGGTATGTGCACATTGCCATTAGTTGATGAACATGCGTTGAACATTGACCTTTTACAGTGATATAGAGTTGACATTCTAGATCACTTCACTGGAGTGGCGAGAGCTATTGCGGCAGTGGTAGCAGAGTCGAGATCTGTGTATATATTTACCTAAATGAATTCTACACAAAAACAGTACCTTATATTTTGTTTAATGACATGATTGCACTGATATAACGCAAAATTGTGACATAGCGTTATTGTATGTGAACACCAACTTGTCAGTATCCAAAGCGGTATTAAAAATCATGTCTGTAAGTTGAGACTCTCACACACGACATGCCATAGTATCTTGCAAATGGTAAAAATGTAAGTGAATGTACCATGAAATCCCATAACTCACTATAATACGCCCATAATGTGCCGTGGCCAGGCAGTAATATTGATATCATATTGTAGTGCCACACTGACAGCCACAATAAATCTCAGTTACGGTAATGCCAAAGCATTTCCCAACGTCCGATAGGTCCCAATGAAATGCAATCGTTGCTGCATTGCACTAGTGTCTCCGACACAAGGGATACAGGTGATGGTCTCCTAGGAACTGCACAGATATGCTTGAAGGTAGCAGATGTAGCTCTGGCAATTGTAGTTGCTGAGGTGATGGTTGCCATGGTGTCAGTTGCTGCAGTTCTGGTTACTGCAGTGGTGGTTGCTGCAGTGATGATTGCTGCCATATTCATTGCTGCAGTGGTAGTGGCTATGGTGGTGGTGGTAGTGGTAGCTGCAGTGTTGGTGGTGGCTGCAGTGGTGGTGGTGGTGGTGGTGGTGGTGGTGGTGGTGGTGGTGGTGGTGGTGGTTGCGGTGTTGCTGGTGCCTACAGTGGTGGTGGCTGTGGTGGTGTCGGTGGTGGTGGTGGTGGTGGTGGGGGTGGTAGGTATGGTTGTGGTGGTAGGTACGGTGGTGGAGGCAAGGTTTGCATTAGGGGTGGTATAGGTTAAGTAAGCTTCGATATCTATGGTGTCGCTGAGTGCTACTGCAATTTCTTTGCTCAATGTAAACATCCTGTCTGTTGTTGGCCATTGGCTGTGATTGAAATAGCGATATTAAGTGCAGTTGTTAATATGCAAATGCAGTTGAATGGTCCATTGCAGTGGCTGCCTTTCCTTATGACCATGGATGGGGAAGCTCTTAATCTACCTGAAGGGGTATCTTGTGCCAATTCAATCTTCATCCAGTCTTTATGTGGTCCCCAATTTCCATTGTATGCTTTTCTCATATATCTTCCCAACATCTTGTCTTTGTCCCGTCCTCCTCCCACACTCCAACTTGGCTGATTTGCAGATATGCCTTGTTGTAGCTGTTCTTGGTGGTGAACAATGTGATCACTCTGGCAGTACTCATCGCCTTTCTTATCATGAGATGACTTGAGGGTTAGGGGAGGATGGTTGGAATCTTCGGAATAATGTGGGTACAACTCAACCAATATGAATAGTTCTTCCCACACCATCTTGCAAGTCCACACTCTTGTGTGGTTTGGATGTCCTCAATGCTGTTCATTATGGTCCATGCATTGGATCTCCTCCCTTCCACTTCTGTCTTCCCCCTTCCGCTCTATCACACCCAGTATAGTTTTGATTAGTGGTTTATGAGCGCCAGAAGTACCAGGTTCGAGGTATCTGCTAGCCCATTTGACCCCACCACATCCTCAATGCATCCATGATGGTTTCGCTCAGTCCTTCCACTTCATTAATTCCATCCGTCTACTTTCTATAGAATTTGCAGCCTGCAACTGCCACAACCATGAATTCCACAAATTCCTCCAATTCCTCCTCAGAATTGATGTTAAATATACAATTTCCTTCAGCGCCACATATGCTATTATTGCAAGTAAAGAGCTTCTTGAGTCAACTACCATCTATCCAGCCTGTGAGCTCTGCTCCAACTTGCTCTGCCTTTGGATAAGTCCCCAAGCTCTTGGCAATTCCTATAACACAGTTGGGTCCTTACCACCTAGTATCCAATTTGGCATCATGAGTCTGCCCTAACTGGGTTTTGTGCACAAGAGCCAAATCACTGATTTGGAGGTCCTCATGATGGTAGTTGGATGCTTGGTGGAAGTAACATTGGTTGGCATCTCTCGACTCCTTTAGGAATTGAATGGACGGATTGATATCATCTTGCCATCATTGCAGCTGTCATACGGTACCCACTTGCAGTGACACTGCATTGTCAATTCTGAGGGTCAAGGGGGCAGCATCAAGGGGGCAGCATTCACTGTAAAGGACTCCAGCCTCATCATGACTACTGCATTGTATCCAAATATCAGGCAGAAGGGAGATTAACCAGTCATTTGCCTGATGGTGATCCTGTCAGCCAAGCGAACTACTGGTAGGTATTCATTTCACATCTATTTTAGTTCATCACCACAGCCGTTGACTTTTGATATTTCATCAGCACTCGGTCCATGTGCTGAATGATTAACTTTACTAGGGACAGCTTAGTATGGTGTTCCTGTAAACGTTCCGATATTCACACTTTTGAGGTGCATGCCAGTAGATGTCATGTTCCCTGGTTGTCAGTCTACAGTCACGCTCTGTGCGGTTCTGAAGTGACAAACTATCTCCTTGTAAGACATGTCTGCTACCTTCTCTAATGTACCCTGTTTTGGTGGTTATTGCCCTGCCCACCTGCTGAGATATTCCATGGTTGACACTGGTATATGGTATCTGTTCTCCATTATTGGTATTTACCAAATGTGTATACTCACTCGCTGCCATAGGTGACTAATGGTTTGCCATTTCAGGGGTTCTTTAAACTGTTGCAGCGCTCTCTGCTTGCACTGCTCATACAGTGGCACTCTGCCTTCATAGTCACAGTCCATTTCTAGCCACCAGCACCAGTTAATTACCTTCTCATAATATTCCTTCCCATCTTCATTGCATGCGGAGTTTGCATGCAGCATTTGTTGCTCCCCTCTGTGTCTCCATTCTCACCAACACCTCTGCTGGCAGTTCATTAGTTTTCAGCATTCGGTAGAGTTCCCCATCTGAAAGGAGGTATTTTCTACCAAAATTACTGCATTTCCTTTGCAGTTTTTCCTTCCGGCCACTGTAGGTTCCCCAGACATTCATCTATCACCTTCGATCTACCTTGACTTTTCTCCACTGGTCATTGCCCAAACAAATGATTCATATGTTGTATTCTTCCTCTTTCTTTTCGACCCTTGTTCCACCAGTATTCCCTGCAATCTTGCAACAATTGTTTCCTCTAGATCATACTCCTGTTCTGGCTTGGACTCCCCTTTACCTCACAGTCACCATAAGAGATCATCAGGCCCTTCATTCATCCTGCCTGGAACATGTTTAACATTGCCATAAAGTAGCTGTATTTCTGCAATCTAGTATGTCGCTAGTGCTTCAGGTAGGTCATTGGTGGGTATCTATAGTTGTTGCACTAAGGTGATATTGTCTGTCTCTACTTGCAATCTAAACGCATTTATGTAGCTGAGAAACTTCCTCCATGGTTTCATTAGTCCAACATACTTATATTCTGCTGTGTCATATCCCTTCTCAGCCTGAATACAAAGTCCACTGTCATAGCCATATTGGTGCAGGTCATTTTTTTCATCTTCTTTTACTTAGTTTGACCCTCACCCTACTACACTGATGTCAACTCACATGACTACACTCCTGCGATCATCTGTAATGTCTAAGATCCTCGACCCAGGAGCATCGCTCAGAGCCTCCTTCAAGATTGCCATGGGTATATTGACTACCGTCTCCCTTTGAAAATCGATGTCCTACGACATGATTCAGAACAGGGGGCTTGCCTTAATTGTGTGCATGGTCATCCATATTCAATAGTATGTGCAACTCCCAAAATATACCCTACACTTGATATGGTTCTTGCACAGGGGCGAATTCCATACTGTGCCATTATTTGACTCTAGCTGGCACCTCACTCCACCTCCATGGATCAACCTGACTAATTTGACTCTATTCGAGCACCAGTAATATTTCTATCCGGCAATGCAGGCTCCCGCTCTCTTCACATCAACCAGTTTGTTATCAAGGTTCTCATGGCATTCGATGACAACACATTGAACTCTAGGGTGTTCCCCATTCAGTTCATATCCGTATTGATGCTGTGGTCCTGGTACACTGACATTACTAGAGGACATTTCTGCAATTGATCATGGGTGGACATTAGGTATGTTCCAAGATACACTAACTAATGTGGATACTAAATTGGCAGCTAACTGTACCAGTCAGGTCGGCCGATACATGTCTTGCACAGTCACGAAGGCAATATAGGCCCAGCAATTCATTTGTGATTCGTGCTGGATGTACCCAGAGTAAAAGTCACTCATTGATGATGTTGGCCAACTGGTGAAGGCTTTACAAATTAGGCAAAATTCTAATATCTTCCAGCAGAAGTGTATTCACACTCACAGCAGAAATGATGAAGCAGTACTTCTCATTTGTTATTAGAACAAAGATGTGAGCATTCCAATAGATGCCCAAAGCAAGCATCAATAGGCCCTGATGAACACAGTCTTCAATCAACTGCGTTTTCACAGGAAACAGTTTGTTGGGTATGCAGATTACACAAGCATTTCAGATCATGCAACTAGACTCGCACTAGATGCTTTGGGGTGATTTGACAACATTCCTATTTATTACCAATTACCTCAATGTACATGACAGCATGTATTACTCCAATCGATAGCCTACCAAGGTGGACATCCATTTCCCTTGGCCATAATGTGCTCCTCATCCACACCTCTTGTACTGTCATGAGAGTTAATGTTCTACCTCTTCATCTGAAGCAGAGATTAGTGATCAATCACTCATTTGAAACGCCTGGTATTGGTAATGCCTAAGCTACAGCTATTTCTCTCCAGGCAACACCCGCAACTGGTGTGCTTTCATCAGCCATACGAGCAGGCTTCCTTATCAGTGCATCGCATTTATATCGAATGGACACCGACGTAGGTCTTGTGCTTTTGTCACAGTAGCACTCTGCCCAGTGAAAGTTCAAGCACAATGGTTGTACTTGACGAAGTTCTGGAGCAATACGATTTTCAAAAACCCATTCAAATGTCATCGATTCTCTCCCAGTTACCCTCTTCTCTTTCACCAGAGCTGCCTCTCCCATCCAACACTCCCCTGCTACCATCTTCTTACCCAACTCCCCAACTACCAGCCATTCATCATCTTCCCACTTGTCTTCCTAGTTCATGCCTCTTTCCGTCTGCTTCCTCAGTACCTTTGATAGCCCCAGTAATCTGACCCAGGGTGTTCATTCTTCTTCACATAATCCTTTCACTTTTCCAATGTCTATGCATGCCACCTTCCATGCAAAAGTCCCCTTCCAAGCAATTGGCTTCTTTTATTTTCCTTTTTTACTATTTGCGACCTTCTCATTTCACTCTGTTCTCTCAGAAAACTCCAACCACTTTCTATATAGTGCCAATCTCTATACTTATGTAGTGCACGTACTTTAACCAGGTGTCTAAGTTTCCAAGTGGCTGGCAAACCGATTTCACTTGTCTCCCAGCAAAGTAGCACTAAAGGTATCCCCTTCTCACCCATCAACAGAAGTGATGGTGGTCAGGCAACTGCCATTACCCAGGTGTTTTACACATTTTTGAGCTTATGACTCCCAGGGTCAACTCAACGAAACCTGTTTGCATCCAGATTTTGCTAACTAGATACACTCCAGAATTAAGATGTTAGGGATACTGTCTAGCAAAGTTTTGGCCAGTGTTATCAAATCAGATGGATTACCAGCCGCAGTAATCATCTTGCAATTGATATGTTTCGACCCAATAATCAACCATGAAGTATCTTCCTCACTCTTTACATTGATCACAGGTGCACCATCAATGAACATGGGAAGATTTTCTTCATTTATCAGTTCAAGTATATTTTAAGTTGCCCTGGCATACTGGAATTTGGTGTATCCAACATGATCTTTCAGCCTGGAGAGGGCACAAACATGACTGACACCAATCATATTCGGTGTGCCTGGGGTTCAGGCAGCAACTTGTGTGCCCTCAGGAACTTAAACTGTTGTAGTCATTGATTGTAGACAAAAAGTATAAGGGCCAGTTTTATTCACCTGACAGGAGATAATATTGTAATAAAGATAGCTGCTTCCAAGGACTTTGTATTTTCTGGTATCCAGCACCAGGAATCGCATTTCTGGCACCTTCAGAGACTTTGTAGTGTCTAGAGTGGTTTTTTCAATAGGGTCCACCTTGGCTGATTTCTTGCTGAATGCTACCACTTTCCTGATGGTTCAACATTCCTGGTTACTAGTACTTGATGGCACCTCAGCAACTTCTACCACAATATGTGTTCTTTTGTCATAAATACTGCTCACCATCTCCATTGTCTTTCTTCTCTGATTTACGACAGCATTTGCTGTTTGTATGCACACAACAGCTGACCTCATATTCCTCTCTACCTCTTCTAAATACATTTCTTGACCTTTCTCCAATTCACTTTCCTTCTCTTCTTTTGCACTACTTTTGCTTTGCCGAACTTCTAGCTGTTCATGCTGACTGCTCAATGCATCCGTATAGTTACCATTATAGTCATCCTTACCTTCCATACCTGCTGATCGGCAACAGCAATACCCACCGAGATCTGACAGCGTCTGAACTATCGCTGTGTAACTGGCAGCCATCTCAGTACTGGCGTTCTGAAGCCAATGAGATTTTGCTATACATTGCAATGGATGCAGGTGAGGTGCATTTATGGTATCTTCTCCCCCTCCCTGCTGCCCTCATTGAACTACTTCCCAGATGTACATGGGGCATGCCAAAAACCATCTTTTATGTCAATATCTTGATATCTCCCCTCCATTTTGTCCTCTTTGTTCTTATATTGATCTTCCTCATGCGTTGAGCTTGACTATACCCTGTTCCTGATTTTTACACACTTTGGAACAGCACAAGGGGATGTATCCTAGCTAATCACACTAGACACAGAATTTTACCCTTTATTGAGAATACTGTTGGTGATTGTGTCCTTGTTGGTTGTAAGCTGGTCCTGAGAGGGATGTCAAATATGGGATGTTTATTGGTAATTGCAGGTGTGAATGGTTACCTTGGATTGTGTATGTCCTGGCTGTCTGGTAGCCTCCATATCTGGAGTCATTCGCCTTGCTCATCTGGATAGTCCACTCCTCTTTGGCCTTCATCATACTATCGATTTTCATATTGCTTCCATCGACAGCTTGTGTAATAGGAATATCCTCTGTGGCTTGTGCAGGTGCCCAGATTTCTTCACTATGGATTGCCAGAAGGTTCACCACTTCTGGCCTCTATGTGTGCGAAACTCTGGCTGTGACTGGATGAGGAGAGCCTCCAAGCACCAATGGTGCTCTTGCCAACTCCAGAAGCTTGATGGTATCAGGGGTCACACATTTGTCCAGGAGATCTTTTTGTAGTTTGTTCTATTTAAAACTGATGGTGTCGCTGGACTATTGTTCAAGTTTCATTGCTGCTTTTGACATCAAATTTCGTTGGTGGGCTCTGAGAAGCAATTGCAGCTGTGAGTACTTGGCCAAGGCTTTGTTGTTGATCATAATGTAGCTCATGTTATTGCAGCAAGCAAAAACCCTTTCAAACTGATGTTCCCATCATCCACCTGGCCATTGCAGTACTATTCCATGTACATTTGCATATACATAATTACTCAGCTATTGGCATGACAGAAGGTGCCTTTCAGTTCCTCTTTCAACAGCTCTTTGTCCTTCTTCAACTAACCACTTGTCATTTTGATTGTAGTCTGGATAGTGTCAGGCCAGAAGTATGTGAAGTTTGATATATCACCATTGGCTGCTAGATATGTCCCACTTCGAGATGAGAAGCTTTTGTATGTTTCGATGAATGTGGCAGCATCCACTCCTCCCATGGCTGGGTTGCCTATAGTTCTAGAGAGTGGCATTTGCCTTCGTTCTTTAGTACTGGTAAGGGCCACTAACTTGATGAATTAACATTGATGATGCACATGGTGAACCAAGGTATTGACAGAATGTCAGCCATTGGCAGAGTATCCAGCAATGCTTAAGGGTCCAGCACTCAACAAACCCACACGGCAACTGGCAATACCAGCAGTGGAAGTGGATCGACTGTAGTCAGTCCACAGTTTAATCGATACGGCTGCAGTGCTTTGGAAATTGGATTGTGGTTTAGGTGGAGATTTGGTAGCAATTAGTGATCTGATAGTCAATTGCTAGTATGTGAGTTTTTATCAGGGGAGTTGGGCTGATTGGCACTCTATTTGAGGTGAGCTCTTTCTTTCATTCCTTTCTTAGTCCAGATTGACCACCTCTCAGTCTTTTCTTTTTGCTTCCTACCGTGTCTTCAATATCTGCTGTCCTTGTCACAGCTCGGGTTGCGAGTGAGGGGTTGAAGGATACATAGGAATAGTATTGGGCAAATGGAAAGAAATAGTGTTACGGAAAGGCAAAGACGTGGATGGATGCGGAGACGCCGTGGGAATATGGTAAGATGGTGGCAGTAAAATTTGTTATGATAAGGAAGTGGTCTGAGGCGTTGCAACGTCGGAAGATGTGGCATGGTTGTACTGATAATAGTTGTGATGGTGGTGTGTAAGATCATGGGTGGATATTCGGATAGTACATGGGAGCATGAGGAATGATTTGAGGGTGGCAGACTAAGTGTCTATAAAGAGAGGTTGTTTGGAGTTGGAGAGTTTCCGTTTCTTCTCTCTTTACTCGTTCTCTTGTATACCAAAGCAAGTCTGAAGTTGAAACAGCTCTGATTCTTGCCTTGTCTTGATTTCCTCGATACGAACTTTGAAGCCTTTTGTCGCGATTATGAGATTACATCCTTGTTACCAATATCACCTATGTCCGACCCCGCCTGTTATACGAGAATGAGTCCCATATCACTCACCTGATACCGAATGTACCGTCAACCTTGCTTGAACCCTTGGTTTGATCTTGTTGGGTACTACTGCAAAGTTACCAATAGTTATATCTCGATTTGCTACCTTTGTAGCCACGACCTTATAATTATGGATGTGCCTACATCCTTCAAACGGTTGTAATTATAGCTCCGGACCTTGCTCTGTTGGTTTTGGCGTATATTTAGGACCCAACCATTGCTGAATCCCCGTTTGCAACGATTGTGTTGACGAGTTACTCCGACTTACCGGATTTGATTTCCGTCAATACCCACTCCGATCCCCATATTCAAATGCGACTGTACGACCCTAACTGTACCTCCTGAACAAATTGGTTTGATCTTGCCGGAACCTATTAATACCTGTCTGAATCCAAACCATTGAACACTTTCGAAAGTATTGAAGGATTGTTGAATACTGAGGTAGACCACCTCACTTTGCCTGCTGACTTTTGGGAACAGTCCGACATTCCCTCCCCCTGGAATATTCATCGGACAGAAGCCGCCGCATAAGGAGGAGGCTTGGAATTGGACGACCCACTGTTTGGAAGCGACTGGACTAAGCATAGGGGAGCACACGCTTGGTTCGATTGTGACCCAGAATTACCTTGTGAGTGCAAAGGACATAACTGTCTAGGAACACATTCAACGGAAAGACACGCACCAGAAGCAGCAGCAACAGCAAAGCCTGCGCCGGTGTCCTTGATTGTTATTCAGCATCCGACTCAGACCCCCTCGGAAATTGATGCCTATAATCGGCACTGGTAGATGTGCTTGATTCATTGCGATGTCAGGATCAGAACAGCACGATCGAGTGGCTCTGCTGTCCGCTGATCAGCAGGCCTTCATAGGAGGAAGAGTCAACAGGAAACTGCTGGAGATCGACTTCGGAGAGAGACAGACAATGTCAGAAGAAGCACAGGAGGTGCCAAGGAGAGTAGCGGAGTACACAGAACCTGTGGCCAGGATACAGAGGGTATACGATCACCCGGCACAGATAATCGCATTACAGAACTAGATCACACACCTTCAATCACAACAGTCCCTGCCTCCGCAGTGCAACCATTCGATGTTTGAACAACAGTTGGACACTTTCAGACAGGAGCTGGGGGAAGCCAAAAGAACTCCGAGAGTAGCAGGAACAGACGAACAGCTACGACAGGAGTTGGATGATATGATGCGGAACTCATGACAATCAGGAGAGCATATCCGAGCGTTGAGGACGCAGTTAGCGAATGCACTATCCTTAGCGGTCGGGGCAGCCCCAACTCCCCCCCAGCAACCCGAAGACGGATGACGGAAGATCCCCGATTCCATGGACTTTTCAGGGTCGGATCGAACTCAGTTGAGAGGCTGGATTGCTCAACTCAAGATGGTCAGACAACAGTAGCCCTCCAGCTTTCCCGAAGAACAGTCGAAGATGCTGTACGCATTGAACTGCCTCAGGGGTGTAGCCTTAGGCCAGATTTTGTCACGCATCTGGGAGATAAGGCTGGAGGACCTTCCAGCTTTTATACAACTCCTCGAAGCAGCTTTTGGGGATCCTGACTGAGTGGCCACCACCAAACGGTTAATGCAGGAGATGAAACAAAAGAACCGTAAGTTCCCTCAGTACTTTGCTGAGTTCCAAGTCATTGCTGGGGATCCGGACTGGAACATTCGGCTCTACGAAACGCTCTACACATGGGGCTGTCCAGCGAGATGAAGGACTTCTTGACGTATAGTGAAATGTCAGAGGAACATCCTGCCTTTGCGACGGTCTGTCAGAATCAGGATAATCAGATCCAACAATGATGACAGGAGAAGGCAGCACAGAATAATGGCGGAGGGACAGGTTTTGCCTCTTCCCCCAGGTCTCCGGCTCCACCAAAGGATCCAGCAGGAGCTCCAGCTGGAACAGTGGCTGGATATACTGGCCCTGCACCCATGGATCCTAGCGCAGGCGGAAGGAGGATCTCTGCGGAGGACAGGGCAAAGAGGTTTACGGATGGGTGCTGTTTATACTGTGGAGCATTCAACCACAGGGCTGCGGAGTGTGCGGCAAGGAAAAAGGCTCAGATGGTCATGGCGGCTGGAGCAGAGGTAAACGAAGTAGGAACCAGGACAGGTTCCGAGCAATTGGGAAAAGAGCAAGTCAACTAAAGAAGGATGGCTCCTCAGTTGACGGGAAAAGTCTTGTTTTAAATGTTTTGAAATGTTTTGGAATTTCGTGATTATCAGTTAGCAAGGTGGAGGTATTGGAAGGATCAATGGAAGGGAAACATTTAGTTATAACCTGTACATTGACTGTGAATACCCAAGAGATACCTACACATGCACTGATCGATTGCGGAGCTACAGGCATTGCATTTATGGATCAAGATTTTGCTCGCCATCATCAAATACCACTCCAAGAACTAAAGACGAAGCAACTGGTCGAGGTTATTGATGGAAGACCCATAGTATCAGGAGAGATTACGCATGTTGCCAAAGTAGAAATGATGGTTCAGGATCATAAGGAACAGCTACCTATGTTTGTCACTAAGTCAGGACATTATCCAATTGTCATTGGAATCCCTTGGCTACGATTGCATGATGTTGCAGTATGGTTTGCATCTAATACCATCACTTTTGGGTCCCAATACTGTACGACGCATTGCCATGATCCACCTGTCCTGGTACAAGGAGTTACAGAGGAGCCTCCAGAACCAGTTTATCCCCAAAAGGGGGGAATATTTGAATAACAGATATGTCCACAACAATCATTCTGAGGGAACATTGTTGTGTTCAATGGATCTTCGTTTTTCTGGACAGTCAAGAAGTGGAAGCTTAAGGTTTTTTAAGCATCCCTTTATGATATTAATAAAGCCATTGAGGCAAAGGATCTTAAGGAAAGACCCCTGGAGGAGATTGTTCCGGAACAGTATCATGAGTTTCTACCTCTATTCAATAAGGTTTTGTCTGACCGCCTCCCACCACATCGACCAGGCATTGATCATGAAGTACGCTTAAGGGAAGGTGAGACACCAACCTGGGGACCCCTTTATTTAATGTCCTGGGCTGAGTTGGTTACTCATAAGGAGTGGCTGGAAGAAAATATGTCAAAGGGGTTTATTCGTCAGTCATCGTCACGTTTTGCTGCACCAGGCCCCATTGCGAAATATCCGGATGGATGGTTACGATTTTGCTTGGTCTATCGAGATATCAATAGTGAACCGATTAAGAATCGATATCCCCTTTCCCTAATATGAGGAACTGTGAACCTGCTATGGAGAGCTAGGATATACACAAAGCTGGATGTCCGCGGAACCTATAACCTGTTACGAGTTAAAGAAGGGGATGAACATAAGTTAGCCATCTGAACAAGATATGGATTATTCAAACCCACAGTTATGCAGTTTGGCATGACGAATGCCTCCATGGGTGTTCAGGGGTATATTAATGATACCATAAGGGAGGCTTTTAATGATTGTGCGTCAGCATATCTGGATGTCATAGTGATATATAGTGATTCGGAAGAAGAACATGTGGATCACGTGAAGTATGTTATGAAACGCCTTTTGGAAGCGGGTTTATATTTGAAGCCGGAAGAGTGCGAGTTTCATAAGGAATCCGTACGGTCCCTGGGTTTGACTATATCAACAAAAGGGATATCAATGAATGAGGACAAAGTTGAGACTGTGAGGAATTGGAGTCGAGAGAAGAAGACAAAGAATGGCAGGCTGAATAATCTCTTTGAAGTACAACAGTTCCTCAGGTTTCGCAATTATTATCGATGATTTATCCCTAAATATCCTGACAAGGCACAGCCACTGACAAGGCTAACCAAGAAAGATGAAACATTTCTATGGGAGGCGGAACAACAGTTAGCTTTCGAGACAATGGTGACCGCATTTGCAACAGCTCCAGTACTCCGACTATTTGACCCTGAGAAAGAGGGGATTAGTGAAACGAATGCCTCCAATGATGAATCTGCAGGAGTTTCATCCCAGTATGATGATGATAGGGTGCTACATCCGGTAGCTTATTCCTCGAAGAATTATTCACCAGCCGAATGTAATCATCATAAATACACTAAGGAGCTTATTGCAATTGTTGAAGCACTTGAGGAATGGAGACCGGAATGTGAAGGGGCCGCATATTCCCCCAAATTGACAACTGATTGTAAGAACATTGAATATTTTATGACAAAGGAGCTTTCAAATCAAAGACAGGCACGATGTTCCTAATTTTTAACCAGATTCGATTATCTGATAGTCTATCGACCAGGTAAATTGAATGGACAAGTGGATGCTTTGACAAGGAAGCCGGGAGATGTCCCTGAGGGGAGATGAAAGATTAAAAAATATGGAACAGGTGGTTCTAAAGCTGCAGAACCTACCGAAACAATTGCGTATGTTGGTGGAAAGCCCGCCTGCCCAGGGTCGTCCCTTCATTTCTGATCTTACGACAGAAGCATATGAGGCTGACCCGCTACCAGGGAAAATACTGGAAGCAATTCACACGAAGAATCGGTTACAGGAGATTACCATTGCAGAGTGCATAGAGGATGGAGGACGAATAAGATATAGATGAAACTTATATGTACCAGATAGCGATGAGTTATGCCGATGTGTTGTACAGCAACATCATGATACAGGGGTAGCAGGACATCCGGGACGGGCAAAGACGTTTGACCTGGTTGCTGGAGAATATTACTGGAAGGAGATGGGTAAGGACATTGATTGGTACGTTCGGAATTGCCATGATTGCCAGCGGTCCCGAAGCTCAAGACATTCAACCTTTGGGGTACTTCGGACTTTGTCTGTACTGGACAAACCATTGGAAGATATTTCGATGGATTTTGTTGTGGGATTCCCAGAGTGCGAAGGGTTTGATGTAATATGGGTCGTAGTAGATCAGCTTGCAAAGATTCGACACTTCATCCCATACCTGACGACTATAGATGCCCTAGGGTTGGCAGAGTTATTTCTGCGGGATGTGGTAAGTCTTCATGGACTCCCACTGACCATTGTTTCGGATCGAGGCCCGCAGCTTGCTTCGACCATTAAGCAACAGGTGTGCAGTCGGTTGAGGATTGATCAGAGAATGTTGACAGGCTGCCACCCACAGACAGACGGACAGACGGAGCGAATGAATCCAAGTATGGAACAGTATCTCCAGGTGTTTGTGAACCATCCGCAAGATGACTGGGTGATGTGGCTTCTGTTGGCTGAATTTGCTGCAAATAATTGGGCGTCCGACCCTACTAAGTATACCCCCTTTTACGCAGTACATGGCAGAGATCCTCGAATGTCGTGTGCAGGAGAACCAACAAAGGAGCGCAATCAACGATGCGTGAGTGCCGATGACATCCGGGCAATGATGCAACAAATTCATGAGCATCTCCGAGTAGAGATGAGACTGAGTGAAGCATTACAGGAGGAGGGATCAAACCGTGGATGAATTCCTCCTCCGAATATTCAGGAAGGCACCCAAGTATGGCTGGATAACCAACAGATACGAACTACGAGGCCTACACGGAAAGTTGATCGTATGCAATTTGGCCCTTCTATGGTAGTTTGTCGAATATCCCCATATGCAGATTAACTTGAGCTGCCCGCATCAATACGGATTCATCGAGTACAACCTGTTACCCTTTTGTGTCCGTGGTGAATGATCCCTTGAAAGGACAACGGATGAATCCGCCTCCTCCAGTGGAAGTTGATGGCGGAGAAGAGTGTCAGGTTTTGGGTGTTGAGAATAGTCGGATGTATCGGAACAAGTTAGAGTACCTTGTACGTTGGACTGGATATGATTCTTTGAAGTGGGAAGCAGCGAAGTTCGTGGATGGGGTACAAGTGGTGGGGGAATTCCATCAACCATATCCCAGGAAGCCAGGACAATTGGAAAATGTTCTCGGAGGACCTTGAACCATAGAGGGGGATACTGTCACAGGTCGGGTTGCGAGTGAGGCGTTGAAGGATACTTAAGGAGAGTATTGGGCGAATGGAAGGAATTAGTGTTACAGAATGGCGGAGACCTCGATGGATGCGGAGACGGCGTGGGAATTGGTAAGATGGTGGCGGTATACTTTGTTATAATAAGGAAGTGGTCTGAGGTGTTGCAACGTCGGACGATATGGCATGGTTGTACTGATCAGAGTTCTGTTGGTGGTGTGTAAGATCATGGTTGGATATTCGGATGGTACATGGGAGCATGAGGAATGATTCGATGGTGGCAGACGAAGTGTATATAAAGAGAGGTTGTTTGGTATTGGATGGTTTCCGTTTCTTCTCTCTTTACTCGTTCTCTTGTATACCAAAGCAAGTTCGACTTTGAAACAGCTCTGATTTTTGCCTTGTCTTGATTTCCTCGATACCAACTTCGAAGCCTTTGGTCCTAATCACAAGATTACATCCTTGTTACCAATATCACCTACCTCCAACCCCGCCCGTTACAGTTCTATTCCTTGCGCTGCTGACCCCACATGTACTAGTAACTAGGTTATGATTCTTCATAATTGTAACGGCGGCACGTGACCCAGGTCCGGGTAACGGCCATTCTATATAGTCAGCTCGCCACGAGACTTAGATCTCTAGCGATAATCTTACCTATACACCTATATGTACTATCACTCGAGTCCACGTTTGCAACCGTATACCATAAATACCATACGTATGCCTATCAGGCCGAACGCTGGCGTACCTGCCCTTACACTATTATCGGTTTTCAGTAAACGGATACGTTTCGCTCACGGGATTTCACGAGTTTACCCCTTTACCCACGCGCCACATCATACAGTCTACAATTGAGATTACATCCTTAAAAACGACATATCGAAGCATGATTACTGCAAGCACGGATATCGATTGTTTCATCATTCAATTGAGCACCCTGATGGCAGCGGAGAAGAGTTCAGAGACCGACTCTCGCACGAGACGCGTCACCGGCGATGACGACAATTATCACGA
>Ga0307515_10001156_pt1 | contig 60446 bp, 48 predicted proteins | sample 17_EM_MG_FD_194513 | JGI IMG/M metagenome (GOLD analysis project Ga0307515, IMG submission 194513) | Populus trichocarpa ectomycorrhiza microbial communities from riparian zone in the Pacific Northwest, United States - 17_EM | ecosystem: Host-associated > Plants > Roots > Unclassified | place... | reverse complement strand
TTCCCCCAAATTAAACAGAAACGGACAATATTATATATCCAGAAGTTTTGCTTTTATAATGTGGTAGTGGTAATAGTAGTAGTAGTAGTAGCAGTAGTAGTAGGAGTAGAAGTAGGAGCAGAAGCAGGAGCGGCAGCAGTAGCGGTGGTGGTGGTAATGGTGGTAATAGTAGTGCTTATACTGTTACTTACAGAAAAAAATAATAACAACGACCATGTAAATAGCTATTGTTAATATACATCACGTAATTAATTATATAAATTTATATTACGCAATTATTATATAAAGGCTACCTAAGTTAAAATAGCAAAAGGCCACCTAAGTTAAAACAGCGAAAGGCCACCTGAGTTAAGACAGCGAGACGCCACCTCGCGTAGCGAGGTGGTAGATTGGATTTCCTCCTAGTAATATTAAACTCTTCAATATTTTTTAATCAACTCAATTCAATTAGGACTTCCAGATTGAATGCGTTGCCAAGCCCGCGAGCTCTCAGTTGATTGAATTGATTGAGTCTTGGCATTCAATTCAATTTAATATTGAAGCCTCGTTGAATGATTTGCAAGCCTGCTCTGCACAGATCTTTGTGGAGATGTGCATTTACGCAGCTTAGTCGCTCCATTCACGATCCTGATTAATACCATGATTTGGAAATTCAAGGTGTTTCTGTCTAAATAGACGAACGAACCCTTCTTCTGGTGGTTGACACCCCGCAACTGTCACTATGGGATGAGATTCGCGCAGCCGATCTATAGGCCCGAGTGGAATATTATCTAGATGATCATCTTCGATATTATTGGTAGCATGACCACGCCCAACTTTAGCTGATGCGTGGTGTGCCGCCTAGGAAACGCAGCTTTTCAAAAACTTCCAGTATTGAGGAGCCCACATGGTCACCCGGACAGCGGAGCAGGTTACCCAGAAGGAAGGCCACCGTTGCGGGATGGGTATTTGAAGCACTGTTGCAGTGCCTATATCAGTAGCTTCCCGTTGGGTTCACGGCGATCGGCGTGCTCTTCGCATAGCAACTTACCGAGCAGTACAGGGAAGTCGTAATCGATCCAGATTTTATTTCGCAGGAAATCTGAAGAATTCCAAATGTTGGCAGACATGATGGTGGCATACCAGAGGTGAGTCTCAGGCCTTTGCCGTTACTGGAGTATTCACAAATATGATACCCGGTGTTACACAAGTAAGTGAGTTATTGCGAACATGACCAACTCGGTGACCGAACCGGGTGTGGATCAACGGCACCACATCCTTCCACGACCGCACCGTTGCAGACTACCATGATCGTCACCAGGCAAGATACGGATATCCAATGGAAGCCCAACTCGCTCTCCCCCTTGTTCCACGGACTGGCCGGCTGACCGGATTTTGTCTTGCGCTAAGATCGCTGCAGTAACACGAGACGCTACTAGCGCCATGTCAGCAAGGCTACAAATGAGCACTTCAAGTGGCAGGACAGGATAGAATTGGACTGCAACGCATGAAAAATTTCTCATATGCTATGGGAATGTTGGACGAAGGGAGGCTACCATTGGGAGCTTTAAGTGGTCCACTAGCGAAATATCGTATCACTTTGAGTCAACTGACATCCGCATAATAAGAGTAAGATGGATAGCGAAAGATCTTTGGAAGGGAAACTAAGGCTCCGAATTGCTTGGATATGTATGGCATACTGAAAGGAGGTATGGCGACAGAAAAGGGCCAGTTATTAGGCTCGTCTGCTATGCGTTTTTGATGACGTCTGCGAGGAGCTATTGGTACAGTTCCTGCCACCTAGTGCGGAGGTTTTCAGAGTATTTGAAGTATTTTTTAGAAGCATATATTAAAAAAAACTGTACGAGTTTTTATTTATTTGTCTAAAGTCATATACGGGGGCGTAGTTAGGGCGCCGAAAGTCGAGCGGACCCCTTAGCGATGTGAGAGATATAGGAATCGAGTTACAGGTCTTGCGGTAGGGTGGACTGGATTAGGGGAGGTAGGTTGCTAAGTCGCGTATCGTATCTCTTTGGTAAAGACATATAGTCGAGGAGCTATTCATGCAGCCATCGCTATGAGATGTGGGTTTTGGACGAGTGTCTGGAGGTCTTCAATTAGTCATATGGGTGAGCTTGTACAGTTTTCTTCGGTGTTTGGGGCTATTCACAAGGGCACACTTTAGACACCAAAAATCGTGGCGTGAAAAGCATATGTGAGAGGAACGTTGTAAAGGATGGATGAGCAATAATCAAGATAATGACTGCATTGTATGCTGATTCGTCTGTCCCAATTAGAAAATCAAATATATGCAGCTTTCCTTTGCTCCTTTCCCGGCGAGTCATGGAGGAGTGATGATCAGAGAGATTCGCAGAAGAAGACAAAGATTGACATTTTTCACATCTTTGGATAGCGATTTCAATGTCCGATGCATTTGGGGGGTGTAGGCGTACGTACAGTGACATCTCAAATTCAAATCACCAGAGATAGCCCCTGGGTCAGTGATATAATTAGTATGCATCCTGCGGAACATCACCTGCATTCACAGATATGACATCAACACAGCAGAGCTCGAAGCGAACAGGAGCAACACCACGGCCCTTGCATGCTCTACTAGACCAACACCACGCCCACAAGTATTATGAAGTCATACCCCCACCCAAGTCCGCTATGTGGCGCGGGAAGATGACATCCACAGCGGCTAAGCTCATTCAGCCGCGAGACAACCGGGCTCAAAGCCTATTGCTGTGCCGCGCAGCAGTCCGCGGTGCACGAATGCAATGGCTTGACGATATTGAAACAAGAGGACGCACCCTGCGGCTACTAACACGGGCATACGCGCAAGGGCATTGGACGAGTTTTTGCATGACTAGGACGCAAAGGCAAAAGGCTGAAATCACAGATGTCGTGGTTCGCTGTGGCGAGGTCCGAGACCTGTGACAGAAACGCCAGCTGAAGCAGTCAAGAATTACAGTTGTATATCGCCGGGTTGGTACGTGTATAGGCGCTCCCAATCGCCAGTGTCAAGCTTCGGGGAGATGCCTAGTGCGGTTTTTCAGTTTTGGGGAAGGGTGATTGGGGCGGGGAGTTGGGAAGAGCATCCGCGAGGACACATTCACTGGCAGTGAGGTCGCGACTCGGTGAGCCCCAGTTTAATTCCCACGAATGACTCCGTGGGTATGGGAGGCAGTGCTCGTAAGCGGAGCATGGGCCCGGACCATTGGCCGATAAAATGCGAGTGTTGTAAGCCTTTTGATTACTGTAGAAGGAGCTGGCTGACCATGAGCAAGGAATAAAATTTTGAATCAAAAGGGCTGAGATGTTGCACGAGTCGCGGGCGGTACGAACTCCCAAAGATTTAAATCCCAGTGCCGGAATTGGTCGATCTCCTGCCGATCTTGTCCAAACTCCTGGCCCTTGTGTGCATTACAGGTGGGTGGGTGCCTTGAGACATCCTTTTCTAACGGCGAAGTTTTAGTGGTTGCATGACCATGGCTTGGGAATTTGGGTGGCGGCAACTTTTCTTGGGTGCAGGTAAATAAAAAGAGGTGTTGATCATGACGGATCTGATCCATTGGGCTGGTACGGATAGACGGGCAGCGAAGATCTCGGTGTACCCGGGCTGCTAGTGGCTGAAGTTGGGAATGCATGATGACGAGGCTGAAGACGAGGCTGAAGTGAAACGAATCCAGAAATTGCTGGGAGGCGTCTCGGATCGGCAGAAGCGGGGGCGGGAAGGCCACATGTCGGCTTCCCGCACGCGTACTGGCCTCCAGGAAATGACAAGCTGTGCCGGGACGTGACGAGGTTAGGAAAATGTTAATCGGGGAACATCTGATAAGATAGGCTAGCAGTAGCGTTTTTGGGTTAGGGCCTATCATGATTGGGCAACGGCCATTCGCGACGCACATTTTTTTAGGCATTGTGTGCACCTAAAAAACATGCACTCTTCCCCTAACCAACTCCATTGCGCACGAAATCTTGATGCCTTTGGGTTCAGCCGCTTGATGACATAATGATAGTCACCAGAAGTTTTTCTCATCAAGCGAGCTGGAAAGGGAAAGTGATTGGGGCGCTCTAACGCACGGATGACAGCGGGAAGCCCCCAGCGTGTAATGAAAGGGTGACCCTTGGAGGGAATCGTTCAGTGGGCCGTAGCGGTCTAGACAAAACGCTTGGCATACAAGCGAGACTAGGTTCGCATGCGTCACCAAAGTAGGCCTGGGGCGTGTGAGGGTCGTTGAAGGCTCTGGGAGAGAACATTGCCAATATTGTCCCATCACACCTTTCAACAGGTTACGTGCCTGGATGTCAACCTGCCCCCAAACATGCTCATGCTATAACCGCCTCAACGGTTTCCCCCACCGGATGGCATCATCAGTTGGGGATGCCTCTGGACTTTGTGATTCGGTGGGAAAGCACCCGCGTAATGCATCGGAATGCAAGCCACACTGAAGCCCACTAAGCGAGATAGAGGAGCAATAAAGTTTCGTGCTTGCATGCAGTGGACTTGCGCTAGCGGCACGTATCTGGTGCGTCGAAAAGGGTGCTGGGAAGGGCCCTCTTCCGCGCGAGCAAGCAGCTGGAAACGGGGCATACGACAGCACCAATGCTTTCTCTGCATCGAATGTAATTATATTTTTTTCTCTCGCTCGCCGAGTCCGGCATGGATTCGCAATAGCAGGCCAAATGTCTCATCCCACGTAGCTGTCATCGATCGAGAAAAGTATCTGACATTGACGTGACGTGCACATACCTTCTTGATTGCAATTCTCCCGCAGCAGCAATAGCTAGGGTAGTGGGGATGCTTGTGGAAAAAAGGTTAAGCGAGTAATTGGTAAAGGGCATGGCTCCGAAAAAGGCGTGATCTGGACCGGGCATTTTCGATAACCTCTCCCGTAACGCGGTGCCCGCTTCCGCTGTCAGTGCGCTGCGTGAAGGTGGGCCACAGTAGGGCAGTGCGGCGCGAATTGGAACTCTCCCGACTCTCCCACCGAACTAGAGTTTGACAGAGATGAGTAGCTGACAGGGAAATTGCCTGCCAGAGTTTGACGACGAGCACCGCTTCAATTGGTCCAACCAGGCTGGCGGTGTAGCGATCCAACACCATTCCGTCTTCAAAGCACTCTGGCGCTCTGCTTGCAGGAGCCCTGATACACACAACCAAAGCCACCAGGGTCCATTTCATGGCGCATTTCAGCTTTTAGTTGCCGGCCCTCTGCTACAAGCCCTCTTTCAAGATCTCCGATCTCGAGAAAGTTAAAATCACCTGAGGGTCGGACGACCGTGCGAGCCTCACTATCGCCATGTCGCATTAGTGGAGTGGTACTTATGCCGCGTGAGACGGATCCCATAGCTAGCGTACAACCAGTCATGCCACTGTGAGGCCAATATCGTACGAGAAAGCGTTCTGCACGTCGCACCGCGCGTGGGGGCTTGGAAAATCTCGAGAGATCCATACCCACCGTACTGGGTTCGTGTTAACTTAGTGCTAGAACGCGTGGAACACGCACACTTGCTAATTTGACATCTGAAGTCGTGCACCTAGTCCTTGTACTGTACTGTTTTGCACAAAGTACAGATTTCATCATGTTGGGCTTCTTTCTGCTTGCAAAATTGTTGAGTAGGCTGTGGTCAAAAAGGATTGGCGAAGTGACCATTAGCAATCTAGCGGCACGATCAAAGTATTCACGGAGCCGTGCGGAACGAGCATAATAATAAATCGCAGAGAACTGCCTCATCCCAGATATCGGGAGCGGGCTGGTGTGAATTGTGCCAACGATAATGCAGATCCCTGGAATGCTTCGATGCATCTCCCAATATCCTCCAAAAGTTCCAATAGATATCTCAAATGATCCCATGCTTCGGTGTCAACGCTGAGAAAGAAATAAGAGGCTCCAGTATTGAATTTTCTCGCTCGTGGAAATATAACTAAAATGCCAAAACGGTGTCATGAATCGTTTCTTAATCGTGAAAGACGCGTCCCGAACGTGGCATGTCAGGCTGCCGCCGCCAAGGTCGTAGGAGTCTCTCCAATTGAGAATCGAGCCAACTTTTCTTCAACTCTCTTGACGAGTTCCGGATCGAACTCCTTTTCTCTTCTGGCCTTCTTAGGTCTGTAGCAATGAATCAAATCAGCACTGTGAATCTGGCGTGAAAGCGTGAAGTGACTTACGGTATCCTCGTGCAAGTGTCGCACCGCTCGTGGCCACATTCGGAGCACGCCTGACTCCCGTCCTTGAACAACGACTGACACTTCTCGCACGACCACCGCACCCTCTGCCTTGGCCTCCTCCACATCCGCCTCTTGCCCGGTTCTGCTTCGATGTCGCTTTCGTCATCTGCCGCTGCGTCTCCAGGATAACCTTCGGGCCATTTCTCCAGCTTCGCGGGGTCTCTGGGGCACTTTGTGCAACGAACATGCTGGCACTTCTCACAGATTGTTGCTGGAGGCCGGAACATCGTCTCGCACTTGTGGCAAGTGCGCCGAACCCTTTGCCTCGAAGGTTGATAGACTAGCTCCCCTCCCGTCCTGTTCTTGATGGTAAGTAGCGGCTTTCGCGGCTTGGGCTTGCTCTCTTCTGGCTCCTTTCCTTTCTCGCCTGTCTTGGGTTTCTTCTTGGGATACCGAGGGCATTTCTTGCAGCGCTTGTGTTCGCACTTAGCACAGATCTTGTCAGCACCATAAGTGGCTCCGCAGCGATGGCATGATCGATGAACACGCATCCGAATTGGCTTCTCAACCCGTTGAACATTGGTGGCATTGGTTCCAGTGGTAATCCATTCATGGGATTCGAGCGTCAATCCATATTTAGCGAACAGGGCGCGAGCGCGCTCTTGCTGGAGAGTACTCCGGGTATATGTGCCAGGTCCAGATGCTTGTGCTGGTGCAGTTGTCGGAGTGGTGGCAGCAGGAGCAGGGCTACAACAAGTTAGTAAATTATGACTTGGATGGAAGGTGGATCAACTCACGTATTAGTGGTAGCCGGTGCCGCTGGCACGGCTGTAGAGGTACTTGGGGTGGCTGTAGTCGCGGTGGAAGGAGCAGATGTCTTGCTCGTACTCCCTCTCCTCAAAACGGTACCCAGTCTCTTCATATACTTTCCAATGCTCTTCCTCCGCTCTGTAGGACCGTCCGGTGCTCCTGGTGAACTCATGTTGATGGTGATGGTAGAAGTCCTGGGTTACCTGGTATGTGGTGCTGATTGCGTATTCCTCGGCCCTCCAAAAAAAGGAAATCAGCTCCAGAAAAATATTGCCAGAAGCATATACATAAGGACTGGGCGTGTAGGGTCTCCAATGTTCTGCGACTGCTTTGTTGGAAAATAATCCTGGTAGACCGGACAGGTGAGACACTGACGATTCTCGGATCGACCGACAGGATGGTAAAGCAGTTTCCAGCAATTAGGCTCTTGACAGCTGTTAAAGCTGGAGTGGGTCGTTGAATTCCTTGGAAGACGACCAGTCGTCAAGCAATCCCGCCGGTGGATTTGGAAGGGAGAGAGGAGACGGGATGGTGGCGATGGCGAAGTTATGTATGGGTGGAGAGAATCAGCCCACGCAACAAGGTTTTGGGGTGCTGGAGTTCGGGGACAAAACCAGAGTGCTGGGTTCAGCAACAGCAGGGCAGTCGCTAAAGAAACACGGCCCGTTCTTTGCGCGGAAGAAGCTCGGTATTGCTCGCAGCAAGCATCCTTGGCGAACCGAAACGGTGTCCGCCACTAAGTTGCTGAGCTGCTGAAGCTGAGGTGTGGCCGGATATACCGTGCTACGCTGTACTGCACTGCGCTGCACCTGTTCTTGGGTACAGCGCGATGTGAGGGGAAGGCCCAGCAGCCAGGGGTCTCTCGTACTGGCGTCCAACGAGCTACCTCGGCCGGCGGCAAAGCTCTGGTGCGAAAGCGGGCTGCTGAGCACCCAAGGAGCCAGGGCCAGGCATGCTTGAGCAGAGTTCTCTTCCCGACAGCGCGGTCCCGCGAGCGGAGAAGGGCCTGTTCGGGCAAGCTCCAACGCAGCCGGGCGACTGACCAAACAGCAGCCAGCGTCGAAAACTCCACCAAAACGCAGCCGGTGCGGGCTGCCTTGGAAGGTCCACTAAACCACGCACAGCGACAGCGGCCTCGTTCTCATGCAGCGCATAGAGGGCCCAACTCACGGGCGCTCTACTGCTGCTGTTATTGTTGCTGCTGGCTGCTCCGCGGAGCGCCTGGTGCGCAGGACCACCAACTCGGCTCATTTGGTAAGCATCCAGCACTGGGCGGGCGACGTCTGGTGGAATCACTGCCTGCCTGCCTGCCTGCCGCCCCCTTTGAGGCGGCCTTGCTGTGATGCCACCGATACCGATCGCGGTCCTCCTATGCTCCATACCTCTGACCGGCTTCCTCCGCGCCCTCGTTCATTGGGGGCTCCCACAGTTAGGCTCGAAAGGGGGCGCGGCGACAATGGGACGCCGCGAGCTTCCAGAAGGCAATCATCACCGCTGCCAACGAGGTTTATGCCTGAAGCTGATCAATAGCTCGACCTGTCATGGGAAATGCAGGGCTTGACGCTGGCTGCCAGCCTCGGGAGGGTCGATCTGGTGATTTGACATGTGTCTCCCGCATCTGGCGTCTCTCTTCTACGTCGCCGGAAGGTCAGTAAGAGTGCATTGAGAATGCATTGAGACTTTTTGGAGGCAATAAATTTCTGTCGGGTGATGAGAAACCAGACTTGCCGCCCCGGCGACCGCCTTCAGCTAGCCTGTCTCTCCGCAATTGCACACAGCACACACGCCACATCTCTGATCGCCAGCGGCGGATTACCGCGCGCCTTCAACACTGTCAAGGGCTAGAGCAGTCTGAGAGCTACTACTGCATCCTGTCCGTGAACCATTCGTCAGAAGCTGTTGGCAGGACCTATGCCTGCATGCTCTCACGTAAGTTTCATCCCATTAAACCCGAGGGCGCACGCCAAAATCCCCGAAAATCCCCAAAATCCAACACCGCAACAACGGTTTTCCCATGCCATGGCGGCAAGGCTACCAAATGTATCGCTAGGTGCTCCGCCCACCTGGAAGGCATGCAGGGCACGGTCCCTTGCCCAGTGATGTGCCACCAATAATGTCGCATTGCGCTTCATTGCGCGCTTGACAGGAAGAGGCCCCAACTCCCATCTTAAGACTCAAAAGGTGCTGTATCACGACCAGCTGTCGACACGGACGGCATCAATGTGCATATATCGACCGCTAGGTCGTCTCAGGAGACGGCTCCGGGATATTCTCTAAGAACGATCTGCACTCCTGTTTCAAAAGTCTCGAAGCCACCTTTTACATCGAAGACGGATACTTAGTGCCCGCAAACGCTTCATGGCCGATCATCAGCGCCGTGAAGCGAACCGGTAAAGAGCCAATTGAACATCTATTTTTAGTCAATCGTAACATCCCTTGTGAAATGTCTTCTTCATGTGTCTAACTCCCCGGATCCGCGGTCTTTGTTCGATATCTTGTATTATCTGTACCGATGTTGTCCTGAGAACCTCGGTCCCAGCGATAAACCTCTTTACTCTATATCATTTTCAGTAGCACTGTACCATAGTCAACAATCAGGTCATATTATTGTTCCCGCCTATGGTTTATTATGAAAAACTTACTAGTCATCATATTCACCATTACGAAACATTCAACGAGCGTGAACTTTACGATCTGTGTACTTTTGACATCACAGTTACAGTGAGCGACGCTATGCTCCATTGCCTGCTCCAACTATGCGAATGTCTGATGGTGCATGCACATCGGAAATTGCTCTAAGTAATGCTTCAAACAGTTTGTAGTACTACAGGAGTTCCGTGGATACCCCTTGAATCGCCATGGTACTAGTCTCTGATGGGTATCTGGTGACTAGGTCCTTGGATCAATTGTCTACTATCCACAGCGCCTACAAACATCCGGGAACATTGTTAAATTATGTTGTACTGAAAAACCCAAGTGCTGCACGGACGAGACAATCAAACATGCTCCCGTAACCGATCAAACACCCTTTTCCCGCTCCCGCACTCCAGCACGGTCCTCACAATCTAGACCCTCACTGCTCACCTCATCCGCTTCTTAACATTCGACCCCTATATCTAGACTCCGCGGAGTATTGACCGGCCCAGCGCCTCAAAAGATTTATGCGGATCGGGCGGCTAGTACACCAAAATAAGCCGGCACCCCATTCAAACGACCCTATTGTTTCGGATAGCCTCGCCATTAAAAACACCGGCTATGGAGCCCATTGGCAGTGCCGCGCAGTTGCGCCGGTGCGGGGCGTCGGAACACCTCGAGCCTCACCCAGCTAGGCGCAAAGGGTGTGTAAGCACATGAAATACCAGCACCCTCCCAGTCGCGCCCACCTCGAAACATGTGTGTCTGAGTCGTACATTTAGAACCCCGGCATAGCACGAGATAGCCGTTAGACCCACCAGCCTTCGTACGCCTCACAAAAGCAAGTAATCGTCGCCCTCGCCGCCCGCCGTCCAAGCAAACAATCCAACATCCACACCATCAGGCGTTCCCCGTCTACGTCAGGGAGACTTCCCTCTCGCCTCGAGGCACCTAAATCCAGCGCTCTGCCTATCACGGCGCAGCTCTGAGCACGGTCTTCCACATTTGGTTTCCCAACCCAGTAAGCTACAGTCCTCAGTCCCCTGTCTCAAGTCCTGCTCTACTCTCGGCTCGCGGGAAACGGAACGAGCCGCGCAGCTAAGCATTACCGCGACTGGCATCTTTTCATGCCGACCACTGACATCATTGATTTGCTTGCCGGCGCGCGCTCAACTGCCGTCTTTCTCGGTTTCAGGGTTCAGGGTTTTTGATTCTAATTAAAACGGACGACGGGGTTTGTCGGCCCGATGGTTCTGAGTCATTACAGGAGCTTAAACACACATACAGTGTCTAGGTCTACTTGTGATGCACGTAAAAGGAGCAGCACCGAGTTAGATAATTAAATCGAATTCAGATAACCAGAGATCAAAAGCAAATGCGCGAAGCAAAGAGCCGGTTGGTAGAGTAATTATGTGTAGTGTGAGATATATAGAGGAGTCGAAATGTCTCATTCGTTCCGTGATGGTTACAGCTATCTAATATATAGGACCCAGCAAATCGCGTTCTGCAGGTTGCCAATAAATAGTATCTTACAGGTTCCTTCCACCTCTTGCCGCGTTGCGTACACACCATTTCTATCGTATCCAACTTTGCTCTCGCGATCGACGATTGAGTTGACTGATATATAACTCTACTTCTCCAAATCCGGTATATTAAAACGCCTTCTATGCAAACAATGCGTTGAAAACACTTCTAAAAATGCGAAAGGGCTTTAAAAAAGCGCAATAAGGTACAGAGAACGGAATGATAGATACAATAGAAAGGATGGAAGGCTCTGAACCTAAACCAAACATAATTTTTAGGAGGTGCCCCGTTCATGAAAAGAAGTACTTGCTGTCCTTGAGACGCGATACGTCGAAGTCGCCCTTCTTAGGCACAGGCGGGAAGGTGAGCGGGAGCCAGACTTGAATATTTTTCCCGGTTCCCAAGTAACGCTTCTCCTTGGATTTTTCTTTCTTGTTGGCTTTGTCTAGAGGGGCATCATCTTCATGGTCTTCAAGGCCTTCAAGGCCTTCAAGGCCTTCAACCTCTTCCTCGGTTATTGATTCGGGGTCGTTTTTGTCAAGAGTGTCCCTTATTTCGACGGAGCCTGCATTGAACGCATGCCCCTCTTTTTCAGATAGCTCTGCGTCAATAATCTTTGACTGCACTCGCTTGGCCTTGGAACCCGTGGTCTCCCCAAGAATCGAAGGCTCCGAGTCTGAAATGATCGCGGTAGGGTCCCGCGCAGCCTCATAAATGCTCGCTGGGGTGATCATCTCCTCGCCCATCTTTCTTTCCTCCGGATTCTCAGAGTTTAGCAGGCGCTGTCGCTTCTCTTCCATGAGAACCTCGTCGAGTGTTGCAGTTACAGTTGTCTGTTTCCCCCCATTTTGTCTTGCCCTTGACAATGAAAGTCTGAGGGCCATAATCTCCTGTGCCACAGCAGTGTTGCTACTGAGAGTAGCTAGATACATAGAGCCTGCGTATCGTGCTTTGAATTCTGCGGCAAGACGACCGATGATATCTTCGGAATGCATGCGGACAAACGCATCACGCAAGATTTGGTTCAGGCTGGGAATATCCGCCGCATGACTCCAGAATGAGTCGTGCACAGCGGCGAAAGTAAGGCCCACTTCGTCACATTTGAGCGCCGAGAGAATCATGTGTGTAGCATCGAGCGAATGAATGAAGTTTGGTGGAAACGCCTGTAGCTGTTTTCTCTTTGAAACGGCATCCGAGGCGCGTGGCTCGTGGACACTGATTCCCTGTAGGCAAGTTTTAACCTGAGAAACTTTACCTTTCCGGTACGGCTGGACAACAGGCATTTTCAGTGGTGTGGTCCAGATAACGCTTGATTTGAACTCGGTCAAATCCTGCTTTACTTTTGCATGTCCACGCTCGTTGAGTGGCTTTTGCCTGAACTTTGAATCATACAATTGTGCCTTTCCTTCTGAATGTTGCTGAACCTTCTTGATCTGCTCTGCAGTGATAGAGGTTGAAATCCTTCCCGCGCATTCACCTAACCAATACTGGATATCATGAGCACCATTGAATATTTGGGACAAAGCTTTGAAGATCTGTTTAGCCACGTAGCCAGCAACATTGAGGAGCGAAAGGATTTGAGGTGTTGACTCAAAGTTTGGAAATATATCCTTCAGTTCGGTTAAGACTTGCATACGGGCTCCCCCGAACGTCACGCCATACACGTTCGTCATGACAGTACGTTTGACTACCCTGCGCGAAATTTTGCCATTCAGAAATTTGGCAATGGCTATTCCGGCCTCGGCATCTTTTGCGACTTCAGACCTGACCAACTCAGCGACTCCTGTGTAGATGTCCTGAGGACGATCGGAAGGTTCCAAATTGACCTGGCTTGCTCCAACTTTATCGCCACCGAGAGCAGCATAGTGTTGCAAACCATTGCACGTACCGTCCTGGTGAACTGGAAGGTATGAAATGTAACGTGTTGGGTCCGGAGAATCTAGGGCATTCTTGAGTTCCATGCAGCAGGCCAGACATTGCCATGGATCCTCGGCGGTAAGCCACCATCGGCTGCCAGAAAGAGGATTCGTGGCCGAATCGTATATTTGGTCTAAATGTTCCATAGCGAACTCCTCTCTTTCCTTAAGACTGGCCTTGTCGAACCCATGGAGATTGGCAAGGTGGATTTTTAACCACTGGAGACCGACAGTGCCAAGCTCTTTTCCTTTAGCAAATTTCAGCAGCCCTCGTGCTATATCTGCGCCCATGTGGTTGAGGGCTGGGGGTATAGGGTATGCTCTTCCACGGAAATCGACGTTATGGGGGTAATAGAAAGTTTCGTTCAAGTACGAGCGAGCGATCTCGAGCTGGAAGTTCTGGAAGCATCGGTTGGAATGAAAACCACTCTTCTGAGCCTCAATCGATTTCATCTTTTTCATCCATAGCATACGATCAATACGGCTTGCATCCTTGGCTGGCTCAGATGGATATTTGATATCTAGCTTTTCTGGAACAAGCTCCCCTATGCCTTCACCATCGTTCCAGGCCTGAAGCATGACTTTGAACACATCCCTATTGATTTGCCAGGGTGTCTTGCCTAGAACATCGAGTCCCGCAAATATTTGATCCAGGTCTCCCTTCTGGGCGGCTGATACGGCGTATGCTCGCTGAGCTTCATCTCCCCCCTTGGCTCGGACTACCGTCGTAGGATACCGGTAGTAACCACCGTCCTTGTAAGAAGTCCACGGTTTTGGCTCAACTAACATAGGAAGCCGAAAGCTAGCGAATCCCTTGATTGGCTCTTTGCCTAATTTTTCTACGAGATCGTAATGCGCTGATATTTTACCAATTTTCTTGCCCTTTTGATAGGTATGACCATGCGAGAATGCTGGCTGAATACTCGTTAAGGTCTCTCCAGTTTTCGGATCCTCGCGGCACACAGTGATAGTGGCGCTTTGGAGAACCTTTTCAACGAGAAAGGCACCAATTCTTGCTTTGATGTGCGTCGGAAACTCTTTGTGTACAATATCACCAACGGCTTGCTCAGGATTGACCTCCTGTCGTTGAGGTGAGCTGAATTTGTATCGGCCTTTAGTCAATCTGGAAAGTATTTTCTGTCGTGTAAGTGACCGTCGACCCTGAGAAAAAGTGTTTTTGGTTCTAGAACCATACTCTAGCTCGAGAAGACCCCCTATTGCAGTGGTTATGCTCGAGACTTTAACACTATTGTGGCTATCGTAATCAGCTGCAAAGGCTTGTAAAATCCGAATGATGGCGATAGCAGCAAGCTTCTCAGCACTGAAAAGCTCAAGGTATGGTCCATAGATATGACGATCGGAAGAAAGGGTCCCCTCCGGTGTAGATAGGACTTCCTTTACTTCCTTCAACTCCTGCTGTACTGAGGGCAACAGGGCAGAATACCATTGCCACATCAGGGCTTCGATGGGTTTTGTCTTTAAGACACCATGAATTCCAATCTTTTGCAGATTATCATTCTCTGCTCTCCAACGCTCAACAGCAGCATCGACGGCATTTTCTTCAAGTCGAAGTTGCCGCATATATGCGAATGCTCTGTCTTTGTCTTCCTTGGAGCCTTCAATCTGGTGAGGATAGGCGACGCCCTTTCCGGGCTCGAACATGGACAGTGCTTCGTTCAGAGTTTTCAAACCGAATCCCTTCTGGTTCACAGGCTTTACCTTAAGAGACGGGTCTGGTAAATATCCTTTCTCGATAGCAAGTGCCCGGCCTAATGGCGTGCTCAGTCCGTACTTGATATGATTATCCACTAAATCCAATTCATCAAATTGGTCGGGCTGAAAGTTGACGAGCATATCCCATTCCGACACTGAAAACTCTGCAGATGTATTGACTTTTTCGAATGTGTCGGGACCGGCACTCTTAGCAAGCTCCAGAAAATTGCGTATGGACTCGTCTCTCCGTAAACCTGTTAGAAAAGCAATAGATGCTCGTAGCATAATGACCAAAGTTTGAGCATCCGGTTGAACATCTCTTCTCATCATTTCATTGTTGTACCATTTTTCCATGTCTTCAATGCTAACATCTGGTCGGTCGTTATGCATGAATTCGAGTAACTTCCCTAGGTATAAATTATGAGCACCGACAATTTCTGGAGCCATGGGACTGTAAAGGTCCGTTAATCGTCGAACCAACGCGGCCGCTCTATCCAGCCGCCCCACTCTTAAACAAGCATGCAGATTCTGGTGTAGCTCGGCAGGATCGCCACCAATACCATTTTTGAAATTGAGTCGAGGAGGGGCTATCGCCAAAGAATTGTGGATGATGAGCGGATGAGCGGGATCCCAGTGATCAAGATCTGACACGCCCCGAGGCATGCGGTGAGTGGACCAAGCATGGTCCGCTAACGGGATATCTTCAAGGGGTATCTCGTCGAATTGAGGAGGGAGGATGTCTGAGGCGGTGGCCAGCGACCGGCTCTTTGTTCGTGGTGAGACTGGTCGAGGAAGCTTGTGTCTCCTGGCATCGGAGGATTGAACTGTCGCAATTGTTCCACTGGCTGTCCATCTCATCTGAGCCGGGCATAACCAAGGTAGAGACAATTGCTCAAGGCCTTGCGGGACCCTTTGGAAAGCATCGCGCCGTACCTGTCGCCGCGCAGCTCGCAGGAGCATGATTGGGGGATATGGCGAGAGTTGTGAGATTCAAATTAAAGGAAAAAAACACCCTCATTCAGCTGCTGCAACCAAAGAAAAGAACAAAAAGTACTAGGGGAAGTGAAGAACGCAGATGCAAAAGTTGTGGTACTTGGGAGAGAATGGCAAAAAATTGTCCATTACTGCAGCCCCTTTGAGCTCGGGCCAGGCCAAGAGCTATATTCCTTGGCATAAGCACATAACCAGATTACTAGCTTCTACGTTGACCATTTTTAATCTTCAATTGGCAAGTTATGAATATATGTGGGTAAGCGATGCATATAACTTACTTCCAGGTTTTCTTAGAGCAAATTTGGACTTGATAGGGTGTGTTTGGTTGCAATCTGGAGCTTTTTCAATCTGACGTTGATCCGTGCTTTCACCGGCATCAACGAGTAGATAATTAGTGGGGCATCGAAAGAAAGCCGACTGTTCGGTTGATCGTTCTAAAGGGCCTCAGATGAGGCTTAAATTAGCGACGTCTTCTACTCACATTAATTAATAATCCTCTGCCAGCGTGCCTACTACCGATCCCATATTACCAGCTCTTTATTTATTAGTGTCTTGTTGCCATGTCGCCAACGACTGACGTCCCCCATCATATATTAGTGTGTTGAGTATGAACACCGACTGGTCGGGTCCGAACGCCGACAGTAAGGATCAAGAAGAGGACGTCGTATAGGGCCTGCAGCTGCAGCAGTAATACCGTCGTCGGTGAGGGCGGTGAGGGCATGGTGGGCAATCGGACGGGTGCACGAGCAGAGCTCCAGATTCGACAAGCTCCGGATTGATCTGATGCGAAGAGCTCAAGTTCAACTACTATATACGGTAAAGCGTGCGAGTTTGACGCAGTTGCCGATCTAGAGGAGCTCCAAATTAATCGAACAGACACCTCCAGATCGGTTCTAAAGCCTCCATATCGAATCTAGACCCTTACTTCCCATTTCTACACTGATTGAATCAAACCCGGTCTTGCCAACCTTTAAATCAACCCCTCAAGGCTCCACGACCATTGTATTGTTACATATTCCTACTTCATACAAAATCCGGAGCCTCCCGGCATCCAATGCCACTCACAGACCGTCATTCTATTCGCCTATAGCCCAAAAGGATACGTCTCACCCCTTGCCAAAGCCTCCTTTGGCTGTGCAACCTCGGACGCTTTCACTGCACTGGTACGATAAAACCACATGAAGGCGTCGAATTGCTGGGGCAAGACGGCCTTCATATAATGGCTATAACGCTCTGTAGCTGGACGATATATCACACCGATAAATCTCTCAGCCTTGGCTTCATCAGTGCCTCGACTACTTCCTTCGTCTGCCACTCTCTCTGAAGATCCAAGAGAAAGGATGGGATACCGGTGTCGTGCATCAAACGCTCGTAACTATCCTCCCGTGATGGGCTCACACGCAAGATCTAAATTAGCTCATCCCATTCATTCGCTAGCGCAACCTCCCCTTCTGTGTCCCGCATCCTATTATAGTAACCTCGCCTAGATTGGAGAAGTTCCGGCGGCATAGCTGTCCTAAGTTCAACTCATCCGTACTCTGGGCCATCGCCGTAGCTCGTGCATCTCCAACATGTGAGTTGTGTGCCCAAACCACGGCCTTCGACTTTGAGCAGCCGCGCGAGCGTTGCAAACGTATGAGTATCCCGAAGATTCCACGAGGCCGAGTCATCATAATACATAGCGCGATAGTATCGTTCCCAGTCGTAAACTAGACGTGCATCTCAGCATCAAAGTAACTTTCCCCATTCTTGGCGCCCATCAGAGCAAGTCGCTTTGTAAGAAGTTCTTTCAACATCTTGACATCGCCCGTTTCGCATGGCACATATCCCCTTTTAAGAGCCGCCCGACCGTAGGATGCTAGGTCCTTCACCCATGGCACCCATAGCGTTTTCGAGCGACTTGCACGGTTTCCGGGTCAACTCGGTCCAAGTAGTCGATTACGGCTCTGATGGATGAGCCCACACTATCCCATGCCGTGGTAAACGAACCTAAACCAAGGCTTGCCTTGGCAAAATAAAGCTGTGGATTTAATCAAGCAATTGCACGTCAATATCGGGACGATAAAGCTCCAAATTGATATATATTGACTCTATTATCGCCTAGTACAATCCAGATGTTCTTTCCAGCAAAACCTTCACATGCAGAGCGGTATTTTGCATAGAGATACTGTGATAGAGACGTGCGTCGACGTTCCGGCGTTTGCGCACGGGCCACACTCGCGTAGCCCCACAACGGCGCACGGAATAGAGACCCAGCCCAAAGAAGCCAGCTCTTTCCTCCACGACTAGAAGATGTTGCGAACCGTGAAAAACTAAAGATTCTCTAGAAGAAGTTCGTTAGGACTACGAAACGAACAGGCTTACCTAGCATCACCGATGAGGACAATACGAGACTGACCAAAGCTGTTAAAAGTAAGAACCAAAAGATTGCTTTTAATATTAGGAAGCTTCTGTGCTGCACTCTTCACGAGTTCTGAGAGCGTTTGAATCATCTTTCGTTGGTGGTTTCAGCAATCGACGTAACGTGGTTAACGGGGTTTTGACCAGTCCCTGAGTTAAAGTTTTACTAAATCGGTCATAACCCGGGGACCAGTCAACCACGTTACAGTATTTTCTGGCTAAGAAGGCATAAGAGGCGTATCGAGGTTGTAATAGAATCTGCTATCCACCTCCACAGAATTGTACGTTCTTGCCAAAATCAGAACTTCATACGACTGACATCACACTATGATCGCCACCATAGAGTAAACATTACAGAACTATTTCAAAGAGTATTTGAAGCAACAGAAAGGAACTCGAAGTAGACGATAAAGGGATCGGCTAGTACACACGCAGGAACCTTGGAACGGAAAGGTTCGTTTGAGCGCTGAGCAACCGCTTGCCCAATATGGCACGAGTAGACTTGGCGCAAGCACGGTATTCCTCAGATAGATTTACCAAGCCCTGCAACAGCAACAAAATTTACTTCATGGATATAGTGAAGAAACTTGAGAATATGCAATCCAGGCCTAAGAAATCTTAATGAAATTCTACTAGGAAAGGATATTCCCATTTTGGAGCAAGGTAGAGAGTAGCTAGGTGGGCTGCTTGTAGAGCGATGGTTCCGCAGATTTCAGATATCGGTCTTGCCAGGTACTTCATATCAACACCTACACCCTGTGCACTTACTTAATATACTACAAAAAATATCCTTGTATTTCTCCCAAACGCCTCATAGAACTTCAGTGTTATTATTCCGCGATCGGAATCATTCCGTTGTTGTTCGGCATTTTAGAGCCAAACCCCAGACTCTAGCTCCAAGCGGGAACCCAGGAAATCCGTCGTTGAGTAAATGACAACTGCGACTTCGACCGGGTACAATCTCCACACTTGTCCGTGAAGCCGATGAAATGTGCTTAAGATCGCGACATATATAGCGTCTCCACCCTTGTCCCCAATTCTCTCTTTTCCACATCCTTCATTTTACAGGTCCTCCAATTCACCACGATCTCTACAATAGTCCCTACCTTATCAACACAATTTGATGAACACCTTCTCCGAAGCCTTTTCCTTTTATTTCTTGCGATCCCACTAACCTACCTCATTTCCAACGAATTCATTCGACGCGCAGCTCGAATAAAGGAGTTCATAGGTTCAACAAACTGGCTGCTGGTGGGAAACATTCCAGATATTAGATTCAATGCAGCAGAAAAATACAGGCAGCAGTCCAAAATATATGGCGACGTGTATCAGATCCAACTAGGAAATATCCCAGTCATCGTGGTGAACAGTACTAAAGCTGCGAAGAAGATATTCGGACAGAATAGTCAAGCACTAAGTTCAAGGCCTATATTTCGGACATTCCACAAGGTATAGGCTGCTATGGATCTACAATAAAGGCTTTGCATCCCGACCGACCCAATGACTATAGGTTCTCTCCAATTCTGTGGGAACGACCATCGGCACGTCCCCTTTCAATGAATCCTTGAGGCGTCGGCGAAAAGGCGCTGCGTCAGCGTTGAACAAGCCATCGATCGCTACCTATATTGGACATCTGGATGTAGAGACTAAAGACTTTGTCAAAGGTCTCAAGAATGGGCAAGCAGGAAAAGTGGGTGTAGACCCTCCAACGCCTGAGCTTCAGCCTTGCACTCACCCTGAACTGGGGTACCCGAATGGGCAGTAGAGACGGCCCGATGTTCCATGAGATCACGGAGGTCGAAGAGATCATTAGCAAATTTCGAAGCACGACCAGTAATCTTCAGGATTATATACCTATCCTTCCACTGAATCCCTTAAGCTTCGGGTCAAAGAAGGCGAGGGAGATGCGAGATCGGAGAGATGTATATCTGAAGCGTTTAAATAAGGGCCTAGATGATTGCATGGAGAAAGGAATTCGCAGACCTTGTATCCAAGCAAATGTGATTCTTGACAAGGAAGCTTCTCTCAACAAGGAGGAACTTACATCGATCAACCTAACAATGCTTTCTGGGGGCCTGGATATAATGACCACTCTGGTCCAATGGAGTGTGGCTTTGTTGGCCCAGCGTCCCGACACTCAGACCAAGGCTATCGAGGCCATCCGGGAATTCTATACGGACGAAGAACCCTTGTGTAATCCATTAGATGACCAAAAATGTGCCCATATTGCAGCAATGGTTCGAGAGTTTCTCAGGTATTATTGTGTTCTTCGTCTGGCTTTTCCTCGAGCCACGGTAAAAGACGTGAATTACGAAGGAAAATTGATTCCTGCGGGGAGTACCATTTACTTGAACGCGCTGCCTTTCATACTAATGAATCTTGTTCAGATCCCAAAATATGGGCTGATCCTGAGGTATTTCGACCAGAGCGGTGGTTGGAGCAGTCCGATGCGCCACTCCTTACTTATGGCTTAGGCTATCGGATGTGTGCAGGGTCTTTGCTCGCTAATAGAGAACTATATTTGGTGTTTCTTAGGATGCTCAATAGGTCCGAAATTTTGCAGGATTCCGAGGTTGAGACACATCCTGTCCTTGGCAGTGCTGATCCAACAAGCCTCGTTACGATGTCGAGAGAGTACAAGGTTATCTTCAAGCCAAGGAACAAGGCCGCATTGAGGGAGGCGTTGAATAAATTTGGCGAAAAGGAAGCCCTTGCGGTGTGAATAGCACGAGGCAAGGACGGAAACAAGGGACACGTCTATCCCTTAACCAGTTGAGGCGCAACGCCAAGCCGGCTCGTGCGTGAACACCGGTATCAGATATACAGTTCTCATCACAAAGTTCGAATAAGGGCCTCCTATTGGCTAATCCTTATCGATATCGTTGCGCCAGAATCAACGGGTTAAGGGATAGCACTAGTTTGGTATGTATGGCCCACCATACATAGGATCCCTTGCCAAGACCCGGGATCGCTACATCATGAACTCACATGGAATCCTCAGCCCTATCAATCTACAAGCCACGCGTTATTTTCTCAAATCGATACCATACATCATTACGTGTAAGCTCGGCTCTCCTACACTCCCTGACCTGTTTACCCTTCTGTCGTTCCCGCAAAAGCTTCCACAATTCACTTTGACTCTCGAAGCACGCCCACCGCCACAACCGTTGAGCTACGCATGTCTATTTTGACGATACACTCGCCGAGCTCGCAATGATCCGTCACCGAGCATGCTAGACGGAGGACGTCATCGGATCCGAGGCGGAGTTGGTCAGGAAGGGGAACGTGGCAGCATGGTTACTAGGACAATCTTTCCGAGCGATGAAGAGCTGGGAAAGCGAGATGATGATCATAAACCTGGAAGAACTCCTCCATGGTGGAACGTTTGGAGGACACCGTTACGTTATCGAAAGAGACGGATAGTATTGGCAATTCTGGCATGCTACTTAATATACGTCTTCATACACAACATACCAACCGATCTAGGTCAAGTGCATGGGAGAGGATTAAGAGGGCCACAAATCACTGCGCCTATCGGGAGGACGCCATCTACCCCTACTGAGCTAACCGGCCCTCCACCTGGAATAGCAAAGTCAAAGGAGGATGGTCCTCCGCAACATGTCTATAATGGACAGATTAGGTTCTTCAAATTAGCTGTCTCACTTCACGGAGCAGCTACTTCGTTAGGATACCGGCAGATGGATAGGAATGTGTTATTCGCTATCTCGAACCTGAAAAGCGCTTCCATAGTAATCCCACTGGTATGCGAGATGGCCAAATGGAACAGGAATTATATCCACGTTGCTTTCATGGGACGCGATACTATTCCCATAGATGATATTCTTGAGATTAATGGGGTTGACCAGGGAAAGTGTGGTGCGTATTGGCATGATGCAAGACCGGATTACTCGGAATACAGCTCCGATTTCCGCGCCGAGAGAAGCGTTGCCGCCGCGATGAATCACATTCATACCTTCCTCCGCCCACATGTTGTCATCATGGATGACTCAATCCAGGATGACGCTTTCTTTGTCCGAGGCGTTCGTGCGAAAGCGAAAGAGCAAGGGCTTACTGTTATTGAGATTCCGAAGGATGGTTTAGAGAACTTCATGTGGATAGCTAGGCTTGATTCGGGATCTTTGAAGTCATGGCACCAAGCGACAGTGGATATCCTCATTCAAGCACCATCTCAATCGTCTGGCTCACTGATTAGGCTTCTCAAATCCATTGAAAATGCCGATTACACTGGGCTCAAGCCTCCACGACTCATCATGGAATTACCTTCGGATTTGGACCCACCTCTCCAACATTATTTGGAAAATCTTGTCTGGCCGCCATCAGCAAGGGACAATCCACTCATGTCCAATTTGCTCACCATCCGACATCGTATACCGAACCAGCGAATATCCCCTGAAGAAGCATCCATCCGCTTTCTAGAATCGTTCTATCCAGCCAGTCCTTCCAACTCTCATGTCCTTCTACTATCTCCCCAAGCGCAGCTCTCCCCACTGTACTATCACTATCTAAAGTACAATTTGTTAGAATACAAGCACTCCTCATATGGTGCAGATGATGCGAAAAAGGTAATGGGTGTAAGCCTGGAAATACCTGCACATCTTCTAGACGGAGTTTCGTCCCTTAAGGTCCCCGTTCTAAAGGAGATGAACAGCGCCAAGTATAAGGCAGTAACAGATGTTACAAGCGTGCCTTTCCTCTGGGAAGCTCCTAATAGTAACGCTGCCCTGTACTTTGGAGACAAATGGGTTGAGCTACATTCATTCCTAAGCAACCGAGTCGCAATAGAACGTCAGGAACCTAAGAAGGCCTCTCGCGCTAAAATTGTTTCCGAGACGCTTCCATCCTGGACTGAATATTTTCTTGAATTCATGCGCGCCCGGGGCTATTCTCTTCTCTACCCTGGCACCATATCTGCCGAAAATCTCGTCACCGTTCACAATGAACTCTATCACCTACCAGAAGAATTCGGGCCAGCAGCATCGAAACAGACAGACGCCGGAGATGAAGGTGCGCCGCCAAAACTCCCAGATGGACCTTTTCTAACAGCCGACTCTCTGCCTGAACCACCAGATAATTTTGAACCGCCTCTAGTCCCGCATTCCCGGCCACTTCACTCTGCCCTTCCTTTTGACGGCGACCTCGCAGAGATTCCACATCTTCCCTACCTCCTATATACGGGCAAAAATATTGATCCCGGAGACGTTACCGCCGTGGCAAACTCTTTTGCGGCACAGTTTCGACAAGAAGTCGGGAACTGCAAACCTGTACCGGAAGGAAAGAGAAGAAAGGTCAGGGCTAGTAGTGCTGATGACTTATTTTGTTTTGGCGAAGAGGAAGACCAAGATTTTGAGGATGACGAGGAGTTTCCCGGGCGACAATTGGAGTCTGAAACGGATGCTGCACTTGGATCGGCCTTTAACACTGGAAGAGAGGTTAGTGTTAGTTCTAGTATGGAGTCTGCAACGACGGCGGCTGCAGCAACAGCGAAAGTTCCACCTACTGCGCCGACTTTGAGCGGTGTCACTGCTGCAGAAGTTGTGGAATCGAAGCAATTGCATAATGGAATTTAGAGGATTGTGCTTGGGTATGCGCGTTCAGCATTTCTCGGTTTTCGGTAATGGCAGGATCCAGCTGGCCTTCTTCTATAATGTCGTAACTCTCGCAATTGCATTTGACATCCAGTGGACGGTATAAGCGATTGGTGTTTCTGGCGCTTGGGTTCTTCTGAAGATGTACTGAAGAGGATCTCTCAAATGTTACATATCATAGGGTACACGTTAGAGCATTTCAGAACTGATTGGTGAAAACAAGATTTCTTTTCCCTTCTGCCGCAATTCCGGGCTGGTGATGCTGATCTAGTGCATTTTACAATAACTCTTAGAATACTCTAACCCAATTTTCCCTAACTACTCTTAACTCTTACAGCATTTCATCACCTGTCACTCGAAACAAGAGCAAATTCATTGGATGGCTTTAGAGCATTTTTGAGCGGTCGTCAACTGAAATACATACAATCCTCCCAATTTCCCTACTTTACGACGTGTCCTCATACTCCGACTCTTCTTCCCATCTCTTCGATGTCTTCTCCATCAGCACAATCAATCCCCTGCTTCACGCATCTCTCTACCGCATCTTCCACCTCTTCCTCGCCATCCAGCAAATCAAACCAACCCTTCGCCCCCTCCACCTCCAACAGCTTTACCGCCACCTCCGCAACACTCGCTCTCGGCACTTGCCCTTGCGCCCTAATTCTCCCCAACGCCACTTTCCCCGCCTTCTCATTTGTCAAAAAGCCCGGCCTTAGACTAATCCCGCAAAATCTCGCCGTTTCTTTTCACACCCTTCTTCACATCTTCCGTATACCTCCGTTGCGCAAGCACGGTCAGCACTTCGTCGGCCAGCACCTTGGCCTCATAATACGTCGGTAGTGTCTTGTGATTGACTTCTTGGGCGGCGCTTCACTCTCACTCCACCAGGATGTTGTGAACCATTGCGTCAGAATTCTTCCATATATTTGCAAGGAAAGGTTTATAGAAATTTAAATGATATCCTCATGTGTCTTTGGCTTTAGTAATTAAGGAAGTGACTCCGGAGCCTTGCGGAGCGAGAAATGACGTTAATTATTTTCAGGCTCATTTAATAAGCTGCGGGCCGACCCGCTGCTGGATGATGCTCGTGGCGTACCTTACAGTTAAGGCAACATTTTTAAATCTGGTGTTTAAAACGATCAGGAGAAGTTTTTCCTGGCATAATACAGAATCATAGGCATTAATATGATTCTCGAGGGCCTTATAAACCCTAGCCGTTAACCCTCGACTAGTAAATGTGAGCATTGCCACATGTCAATCACGGATCAGTTAATAAGTCCTATCTAGAAATCCGATCGTAATTATAATAATTTTTATAGACTACTCTCATATGCTAGCGTAGCACCAACCATGAGCCTTAAAATTGAATCATTCATGCTCACCAAAATCATCCAGGCGTGGTTGATAGGTTGATCGTTGCCGCTCAGCCTCGTTTGCAATCCAGACAAGAGGGAGGATAGGCTTTAATTCAAACGAGAGGTTGAGTACTTTTAGTAAGACCAGATCCACCCATACGTCTGTCATCGTATTTATGGAATACCACCACGGTCGTAACATGATGGATCACTGTCATTAACAATCCATACCTATATATTTTCTTAGACCACAGTTAGAAAACTCATCATTAGTAGTGGGCTGTTCACAAGCACCTTCACAACACTAACGGTTCTCTCAAGGCGTTAGTACAAAATGTTAGGACTGCAATGCTTCTATGTGTACAACGCTCCAGTGCTGACACGCACGGTCGTAGCTCTATTAGAATGCCAGGGTCAAAGCCAAGAAATAACAAGAGGAGAAATGCGTTAAACCGTTGCACCTCATGTTTCCCAGTCGGGATTCTGCAAGAACAAAAGGTTAGCAATCATTCGTAATCACCCATTTGATTATGATGGAACTCACTTTCCGTAGAATCACTACCCCCTCCAAGGCGCTGCTTAAGCTTAGGTACTGCTCATCCTCCAACTCGGCCCTCTCGCCGTGAGCTAAGAGCACCGGTGTGCTCTGCGTCTGCCATCCAGTGATTGTCTTCGGCCGACCAGCCTGTCCAACAATATCGACCGCCTGTCCAACGCGCACGTTGACGGTCAGCGGCTTCAAGTCCTCGTCTAGCGTGATGAGGAATCTTGGCGCCATAGCGGTCACCATGAAGTAGAGAAGGTAGCTTGAGTCTCCAAGAATGAATTGCTTAGCATCAATCAAGGATACTAGCACGGTGAGCAACCCTGCTGCTGCCACCCTTGACAAGACTTGTCGGTCTGTGTGGAAGGGGTTGACTGAGAGCGTGCCCTTGCCCATGTGCAAGAGACCTTGAGCAATCCGCACCATGAATAGTGCGTTGGGATCTCGGTGGTAGTAGCTAGCAAGTTGGCGAAGAAGCTGTGCTAGACGCGCGTTGTTTGTGCCTGCCCCAAGAAGACCCATGGCAAAAATGGCGTTGATGGCGACATCGTTATCGTTATCGTGACTGTACCTCGACAAGGTGTCATATACCTTCATTTGAGGGTTACTAGGGCTAATAAGGCCCAGTGCGAGAGGCACAGCTTTCCGGATGTTAGCTTCGCCGTAATGCATAAGGTGACCGAACGTCCGTAGAACCATTTCCTGCCCAACATCCTCACCCATGGCAACCAAAGAGAGACCGATAACGGCATAGGATTGAAGCAGCTCGTCGCCCTTCTTCTCATCGCTGTCATCCTCAATGTGGTCATTGCAGATGTGAAGGAGCTGCTGCAACTTAAGCACGGCCCCAGTACCTGCCCAGGCACAGACCTCAGCCAAGACTGATGTGGGCTTCGACATTGGATGGTCAATAGCTTTCAACGTCTCCAGAATGACATCAACCTCCTCTTGCTGACCAAAGAAAAGTAAGGCAAGACCCAAAGCCATGAATCTCGTCCATTTGTCTTTTAGCTGCTTCGTTCGGTCCTCATCCAAAAATGTCTGAATGATAGCTTCACTGACGTCGCTATGTGCAGATCCAACAAAAATGAGACCTAGAGACAGCGCTGCCATAGCTGAGAGCTGCATGTCGAGGGATGTGTCGCCAACAATTGGTAGCAGAAGGTCCAGTAGATCCTCCTTGTTCGAACCTGCGTATGCAAGACCGAGACCCATGATTGATGCCATTCGAATGCTCACGTTCTTATTAGCCAGGTTTACATCCTCACCAAGCAGAGCCATGGCAGGATCCGAGTCCATTCGCACGCCAGAGTTGATGATACCAGTCGCAAGCATAGCACCAGCTTTAATATAGTCCTCACTCAAGTAGGTATACGGATCGATCTTGTCAAGACCCATCTCAACATCCCACTGCATGAGCATACCCAGAGAAGCTGCTGTCGACATCATGCCCTCATCTTTGGTTTTCCATACCCAGCTGCTCTTGTTCTCTTGTACAAGCATCATCTTGTCATTTCCAAAGCCAGCATTGACGAAAGCGTTTACGAAAGCGCTGGCAAGGTTGTGTCTGGCAGAGTCAGTGTTGGTTAAGCCTGCTGTCCGAGTGGGTTCGAGGTGTGTCTTGTAAATATCGTCCGGAGTCTTCGGATCCAAAATGTTCAGCTCCTTTGCTAATGCCTTGAAGTGGTCCGGCAGCCTCGTGTTATTCAAGCACTCTTGCAACTCCAGGTCGTCATCCTCAGTGACGTCCAGCCATATCCTCTGGCGCGCAATGAGGAAGGCCATTTGTCTCCTGATTGCTTTATCTTCAGTTGAGTTGAATGCCTCTTCTATTAGCTCCCTATCGTTTAGACGGATGGCTAGTACTACGGCCTGAGTGTATTTGTTGTAACGCCTGTAGATCTTATATGCAGTTCGGAGAAATCGATCGTTGTCGGGATATGTGAGCAAAGGAACAGTGCTGATGGAAGTTAGCGGCTGTAGTAACGGGAGAGAAAATTATCGTCCATACCTAACCATATACAAACACACCCTCGAGTATGTGTCCTCGTCTAGATACTGCTCGATCTGCTCAATCATTTCAAGTTCGCTAAGGATATCTACCGCATCCGCCTCAGCATTATGCTTCAGGAAGAAGGGCACGAGTGTGAGGGCAAGGTCTGTGATATCATCCGTTGGCTTATCATCATTCAGTCGATTCTGGAACTCCCGGCCAATCTCAAGCGCAAGATGGCGCATGTATTCGTGACCCCATGAACCCAGATCCGTCGAAGGTGCCTGAAGCCTGTACTTCAGGCAGTCTAGTCGTTCCTCATCGGAGTATGTCATTCCCAGCACGGACAATATATCCGCAAATGAAGTCTTCAATAACATCAGCGTCACTTTCTACACTTAATACCATAAAAATTGCGTACCTTGTCGTCCCCCAGCGGCCATGATTCGTATGCCTTCTCTAGCTTTTCGTAATGGGGTCGTAGGAATTTGAGGGGTTTGGGAACTGCTGTCATCGATGATGTGGATGTCTTAATGAAGTTTTTGATGGCCTCAAGGGCGGGCTTGTACAGAGTGGTATCAGGCTCCTAAAAGAGAAAATATGAGAAGCTGCGGCCACACGAGATGTACATCTCCAGGCCTCATACCTGTAACCGTTCCACTAGCATATCAAGCTCACTCTTGAGCTGCTGGTCTTCCTCGCTAAGTTCCTCTATTATTGAGGTCATGGGTCAGTCTTCGGGAATCACTTTATAGACCTTGAGAAATAAGAGCATGCTTTCATAGCTTGACATACCCGTTGGTAGGACTCCCTTCTGCCCGTCCTTTATTATCTTGCCATCCTTGTCTTTCTCTGGCTCTTTTGAAGCTTCAGCTCCATCTATAGCCTTTCCCTTGCCCTTGTCAACAGGAGCGGGCTTCTCCTCGTTCTTTGCCATGTTGATTACGAAGGTGGCTAAGTATAGGCTGTAAAGATGTGAAGGAGGGTATGATGTCGATATAAGTTAATATCGGAGTTTCGGAAGTTATATCAGGAAGGCAGGAGAGGGATATTTCGGAGGGATGAGGTATGGAAAGAGGTGGTTGTGAAGTTGATGGCCGGTGTTGATGCGCGTTGGAAGCTCTGCTCATCCATCACCGCGCCAAGCTCGCTTGTCGGCCAGCCCTGGACTCTGAAATTTATCAACAACTCACGACCCTAGTCTGCAAGGCCATTTATGAATTTACAAATTCTTCCACTAGACTAAAAATTCACCGAAAATGAAGTTAGACACGAAAGCTATCCGCTACCTAACCGCCGAGGACTGGCGGGTCCTAACGGCAGTATGTCCTGTTACCATCGCTTGTGATATAATTTCACGAACTAATGGCTGATGAGATGCCTGCAGGTAGAGATGGGAAGCAAAAACCATGAGATTGTTCCGACTCCCCTGATCACCCAGATAGCTAGCCTCCGCAGCAGTGGCGTACATAAATGCATATCCAACCTAGCAAAGGTGGGCTTGATTGCTAAAGTAAAAAATGCGAAGTGTGCGCAACGCTTTTGAAGCCCGTCCAAACGCTCGATGAACCGTTACTCATGCGCTTGTAGATGACGGATACCGCCTTACCTACGGAGGTCTGGACTATCTAGCCCTCAACACGCACCGCAAAGCGTCCAACATATACAGCGTGGGCAACCAAATCGGCGTGGGAAAAGAATCCGACATTTACGTCGTCGCCTCTTCCTCCGGTCTCCAACGGGTACTCAAAATCCACCGGCTGGGTCGAATATCCTTCCGCACTGTCAAAGCCAATCGAGACTACCTCCGCAACCGCGCTTCAGGATCATGGATGTACATGTCGCGGCTGGCGGCGCTGAAAGAGTTCGCATTCATGAAGGCGCTCCGAGAGAATGGTTTCCCTGTCCCAGAGCCTATCGCCCAGAGCAGACACATGATCGTCATGAGCTTGGTAGATGCATTTCCGCTAAGGCAGATTGCCAGCGTGCCTGACCCGGCGGGACTTTACGCGGAGTTACTCGCTTTGATAGTACAGCTTGCCAGCTTTGGGCTGATCCATGGCGATTTCAACGAGTTCAATATCCTATTAGAGGAGAAAACGTCAGAATCCTCCCCCGGATTAGTGGAGGCGGAGTCCCAAACCACCCCGCTTCTATCAAATTCAGATGAAAACAACACTGCCCCACTGAGTTTAGCCGAAAGCAAACCCTCCCTTACTTCCACCGCCACCCTTGTCCCAACCATAATTGACTTCCCACAAATGGTCTCGATAGACCACCCTAACGCCGCCTACTACTTCGATCGCGACGTCGCTTGCATAAAGCGCTTCTTCTCGCGCCGTTTCCACTTCACAAGCGACGAACCTGGACCTTTCTTCGCTGACACCATCAAGCACGTCGGCAAGCGACTTGATGTCGAAGTCGAAGCATCTGGGTTCAGTCGAAATATGGCTAAGGAGCTTGATGCATACATGAAAGAAGTTGGTGCGAAGGGCGACGACGACGGTAGCGAGGGCGAAGAGAGACCTGACGACAGTCCCGACGGAGACGAAGAAGTGCCAGAAGAAGCCTATTCCAGCGAATCCAGACCCGACGATATCGCCGATACCCTCCCAACTAAAGATGAACCCGCCATCGAGCCAACATTGCTCCCCTCTGTCTCCAGTCTCGCAGACACCATGACAGTTCTTGACATCCAAGACACCGACCCACTCCCCGGACTGACCCCCACCACATCACCGCCTGCCGCTAAATCCCGCACCAGCGCTAAAGCCGCTGCTGGTTGGTCTATATGAAATGGTATTAGCACCAGGTTATGCTATCCCTTGGGCTGGTAGCGTCCTACGATAATTGGACCGTGCGCAGAACACCAAAACGCTAGAATCAAAAGTACGCGTATTACCTATATAGATTTAGATATTATATATGTCCTCTAATCGTACTTCTAATGATATAGACTTTGTTCCACCGACTTAAAAGACCAAAGAACCCCCGCAGCCGTGGCCGTTGCCCTCCTTCGAGCCTTTATATATCGCGAATTTTAACAACCATGGCACCCTAAATCTTCCTCTAAACCTCGCTGTTTGCAAAATTCCGTTCTTCCGAAACGATAAATATTAGTTACCCTATCCTAAGCGACTTAACTCTAAAAATTGGGTGTATATAGCAATTGTATATGGAAATCAGCGGATTCTATGACCTCATATCTCTCATCACGGAGCCTTGACCCCACTGATCCTATTGGCTAGTTCTTATCGATAACGGTAGGACGAATTGTACCAGTCCAAGGGATAGGCCTACATAAGTTGCATACACCAGCCCGCCGACTGGTACACACCTGTGGGTGGCCCTGGGGCTCTCACAACGCCCATATAAGTCTACAAATCTGCCTTAATCTAGCCGCTGAATTGCATCCTACACCTATTGCTCACGCTGCGCCATTTCGCCCGGGCCATTGCCCGATTAAGATACACCCCGCTCTTTTACGCAAGGCGTGATGAATGGCAGAAGGTAACTATTTACGAACAATACTATTCTCCGGTAAATGCCGAAACTGGGCATAGTGATCTCGTATCTACTTTAGAAGACCTCATCCCTCCAAAGATGGATCGTCCCATGTTGAACCGCTAGAGTTTCAATGGTATGAAGGAATGTACGAAGCTATGCTGTTATGTAGCCACTTGAAAAATCAATATGTTCCGTAAATCCTCCGTGATGCATGAATCAAACTCCTTCCGCCACCTTCCGCAAAAAGCCATCCACTAGCGGGAGAAATTTTTGCCTGGGAGCCACTTTAACGGAACAGTCCACATTTTCAAAGAGACCTGCGGGTGCATCCACAAGAACCAACTAACCGGAACCAGAAGACCACACATGATAACAGAGGGCCGAGTCATATCATTCAAGTATCGAAGCTAACTTTCCATCGATACGTGACACCACAGCTAAAGAAACCCCAGATGAATAAACCATCGATGCAAGCACTTCAATCCACCACCCCACGAGCGAGAGGTCGTAGTTCCCATTCATATAGCGCATTGCTGCAATAATCTGAACCCACTAAAAAGTCGTAGCAACGCATACACATGAGAGCCGCCAAAGAAGTCAAATACAAGCTGCCAAACGGATGAAAGACAGACGCCGAGACCTCTTTCGTCCACCGTCACAACTGAAGAGTACTGCAGGTACGCGATAGAAGGCAAGTCTGGGGAATTGGGGCACTATATAACGAAGGAAAGGCAAGAGGTGGGTAGGAAGTGTACAAAATCGAGTGATGGCGCGCAACAACAAGCAAAAGTCCGAAGTGGTACAATGAACTCTCGTAAGCAGAGCCTATAAGAGCGTATAATGCGAGGTTAAACACAGAATGCGTAGCTTTTCAAAGCGTTGTGCTTCGTATCATGCTGATGAGATGAAATGCGACGCTGATGAGGTGAATCCATGTTCGAAAGGACTCATATGAAGTCGATGAGATAGTTTGGAGAGATGGCTCTGTTTTGGTTTAAGATAGAGCAGCAAACGAAGGTAGATATGATTCCAGGTTTGCAGGATAACAGAATGCTACTGAGTATGCTCCTCCGCCGAATGCGAACTTACTCCATTAATACCGAGTCCAGACGAGTTTGAAAATGATATATGTAAGATATCGATGATGCAGGATAAACAGATTGTTTCTGATAAGCCAGCAAACGATGGTCGAGATGATCTGAAGGAAGTGTAGCAACTATTTGACCATAGACGGTCTCAATCGACTATTCACGATGGCTTGAGCCACGGCTGGAGGGTGCAATATTTTCGGCAGGAGCCTTCACTGGTGTAGTAGGATTGGTTTTGGCACCAGTTTTATGTTCAGAGCCAGAACCATCGCCCTCTACCCTACCGGTCGATGGCAAGCTAGCTTGAGACATGGGATGAAGTGTAGACCGGTGCATGGGTAAGGCGGCTGTAACCGGAGGAACCCATGAGCGAATGCGTCGGGCCTGGGGGATGTAGGGAGCCGCGGATTGACTGAACCAGGTGTTAATAAGGGCACAGGGGTAGCAATCAGGGCTATCAAGCTTACGTTTGGGCTTGAAGGAAAACTTCGAATTCATTCGCGGCCTCTTGATCCATTGCAGAGAGATTGAGCAGACGCTCGGGATGATACAAAGATCCATTGCGAGCCTGAGCGACACCTAGGTCGTACTCCGCGGCGCGGAACTGACGACCGGCGGCAGTCTGTTGCTTGAGAAGCTTCTGTTCGTGAGTATCGGAGTAGCGAATCTGGATGAGATGTTCTTCGCCACCAGGCTTAGCGACAGGAGCGTTATTAAAGCTTCTGATAATCTCTTCGCAGATCTCGCGAGTCTCAAACCTGAGCAGACAGTTAGAGGCTTTCTTGACTTCAGAGATCCCAAGTGCTTACCGAGCAAAGCCAACACCACGTCCATTGCCGCTACTATCGCGGAGGATTCTGCTAGAGCAAACCTTATGGGGTGCAAAGATAGCTCCAAGTTCCTGGCCACTAGTTAGTAATTGGCTTATCAAAGATACAGATATACAAGCGCGACATACGTGCTCGTTCATATTCTTCGGAATATTGGATACGTAGAGGTTCGTGTTATTCTCATCAGCGAACTTCTTCAGCTTGGCATAAAACGACTCCTGTGGAAGGTGAGCACGACATAACACATGAAGAGGTCAATCGAAATGACGCACTCTAGCGAAGCTAACTTCGTAACCCAAGTAGTGAAATCCACGAATGCAACTCTCGGCGTCTTCGAAGTTGTGATACTTGATGAAGCCAAAGCTGAAGCAAATCAGTTAAAGCTCCAAGGTAGGGGAAAAGATAAACCACTTACCCTTTACATAAGTTTGTCTTGAGATCAATGATCGACTTAGAGCTTTGAATATCTCCGAAGCGTGAACCCCAGTTGTGAAGCATATCATCCGTGGTCTCTGGCAAAAGGCCACGAATGTAAACGTTAGTTTCTCCGTTTTTATTCTCCAGGCTACGATCAAGTGGCTTCAATGGGGAACTCGGAGCTGGAATCGCTCTTGGAATTAGCGGCTCCTGCTGTAGAAGTATCATCAATTGGGGAGGAAGCGTTGTCAGGGATTGGACTTTGCCCATCTGAGCGAGACTGTAAGGATGAGCCATCTGAGAAGGCGACGGGGTGGCGCTATGGGTGTAGGCACCACTCGGAGAGCGATCTATGACAGCGGTCCTATTGCGATAGATACCATAACCCATATATGGTGTGCCGGGCAGATCGGGCTCGTTGGAGGAGATCGAGTCACGGCGAGGTGTCATCAGGGAAGGCATCTCTGCGGAAGACACACGGCTTGCCCAGCTTGGTGGCATTGGGTTGTTGTCAACCATTGCATGACCATGCTGGTAGCTGATCTGATGCATGTATGGACCGACAGGAGTGTACATTCCTGGCGACTGTGGCTGGTTCGCGCCCGGCAAGCCGTGATACACATTGGAAAAGGCTTGTTGATTAGGAACCCACAACCCCTGAGGTTGAGTGAGAGGAATCCCGCCATACTCAGATGAGCCGCCAGAGACTTGAGATCCCGACTTACTAGCCCCAGACGAACCAAAGGAAGCGTGAAGGTTCATGCCGCCCATTCCATTAGCCAAGGCCGAAATGTTCGAATCTCCAAGGTGACGTGGCATGGTAGGAACGCCACGAGGAAGATAGGCTGCCGGACCGTGGTTCTGGCCAGGCGGCGCATAATGACCGAGCATAGCCTGGCCCTTGTACGTAGGAGCGGAATTGGGGTAGTTATTTTGACGTTGAGCTCCCATTTTGTCCATAGTCGTTGCGAATGTAACCTAAGGCCCTTGCTCATCAGCCCTTGCTCGATGCATGCATATGTAGGCACACTTCGGCACAGTATAAAGAATGGGTTGTGAAAACAGATATGAAATACTTCGAATCGAAAGGGTAAGAAAAGGGGAGGCATGGCGTTTTCATGAGCTGGTGGAGTTTTGTGATGGAATAGAAGTCTCGTCCTGTGTGAGAGACGACTGAAGGAGAGTGAGATAGAGAAGGAAGGAACAGACCGTACAGAGACTCGGTAATCGGTCTGAATGAGGATGTAGAGAAAATGAAAATGATCTGTTTCAAATAATTAGTCATTATATTCTAACACTGACGGTTCAAGAGACAGTCTGGCAGCAGGAAGCATGAGTTGCTCTTAAGCCCACGTTCAATGTCTGAAGAGTGACTTGGCTGAAAGGTGCAAAGGTAGTGATTACGATATACCTTCAAGATAGTGTTCAATCTTTTGTAATGAGCGAGGTTGTAGAATTGACTTGAGTGCAAAGCTGCTGCGATTGTGAGTGCAAGCTCGGTGAAATTGTGGGTGAAGATTCACCAGGACTGACCTGCAAAAAGCTACAAAGAATGTCGGCCTCTGAGCAGATGGTGGAAAGAAGTGTGAAGAGAAGAAGGAAAAAGGTGTGAAGAGAGATAGTTATAGAGATGCTGGCTCGCTTGGAGGAGAGGCAAGAGTGAATAAACTGGAAGGAGCCTGCAGGCGCAGTTAGTGGTCTATCAACAAAGGCAAGGTCACCACGTTAACCATCGAATCTGTCAGTTCTTTCCGCACCTGGGCGGACTCGCCTTCCTGTAGCTTGCAGCGGCAATAACAAGTGGCAGTAATAGTAGGTGCTGCTGCATGCACGAAGCTCTGAATTGCTATGTGCTGGCGGACGCAGCGTCTCTTAATTATGCTGATGGGAAAGCTGTATTAATATCAATGTTTGTTTTGGCGGGAAGCTGGGCTGCGGTGCGAGTGCTGCTTTGATTTCCTCGAAGGGTGAGTGTCGCCTTAAATGCACGGCGCGGCGTTTGAACTATCTGAACCAAGGATGGGATGGACGCAAGTGAATGTAAGCAGCACCAGTCGCATCATTTTGCGTTATTACTACATCCAGCCCTTCCAGTAAGGCTGGATCGTCGTGTCTACTGCACTAACCTCACAACCAGTTTGCTTCAGTCATAGCCGTCGGAACATCTCAAAAAAGACCGCTGATGTCAGTCTAGGCCCTAGGGGGCTGTCTACAAATTGTGAGCTGTCACTTGACATCCACGGCCACGTTATTTGGTCTGGAAGGTAGTTAGGAACAAATCTTGGCCTCAGCGTATTTCTGCATTTGACGTGCGGTTAGCTCGTAGGAAAACTAGCACGGTTACATCTACAAGGAAAAACTCTTACGTTGAGGATTAGGCATGTTCACTGCAGGTATGTGTCTGTGCAGTGCTTGAAATAGCACTGCGGAAGCGCAACATGCCCACCTGTGCTTTGTTTCCCAGCCTGGAAGCTAATTCGCTGTATTAGCTGGCACTGCCTGGTAGCTATATTGCCATGATTTTCCTAACTGCAGCACAAAACACTAAGCATAGCCGCGTTCTTGTCAGACAATTACGGCGAGCCTTTCTACCCAACCATACATTCAATTATTGGGGAAGGTCAGAGCACCGATGATAAGAAAGCAAAGGGGGTTTCGGTTTAGATGCGGTCCGGTGCATGAAGCAAGGGCACGTCCCGATAAGCTACAGAGTATTTCTCCCGCCTCCTATTGGCAAGGAACGTTACGATCATCAGAAACAGCACCATAGTTAGCACCACATGAATATATGGAAAATCAGAGCAGAAGAAGATCGCCGATCGATCCTACAAATCGATGTTGAAGGGAATAGGAGCTTAAGGTGACAGTGGACGTTGGACTAAACTTGCTAACTGGCCTGTCAGGAGCTCCCTTCACCGGCACTGCAAACGGCCATATTGAGGTTATTCCTCGGGGTGTGTGTGACAAAATCTTGTTCGATATCCGGCTGCTGCTTCGTGTGCTTCATGGGCGCAAATCCTCGTGATTATTGTGTCTCAGTATTTCTATCGTAACATTCTCCGGGATTATGTCGTCTGTTGAAACAGCGATGACCTCTGCAAACGTTGTTCCGGCACTTAAATTCAGCCTCGTTTGTTTTTTTCTTCTCATTTTTGCATAGAGTGGGATGCTAAATGTGATAATGTGATAATGTGATAGGTTCCATAGTGTCCGGCCAGAGCATGAACCTTGAGATTTTGAGTTTAATTGACGGAAGTTTTTACATTAATCGCGTGGGCCTTCTGTGGCTATCCTTGGTGGGATCGTAGAGTGATATGTTGTGTATCCATGGGCATAGCGCGTATACTCCACACGAATGCTACTGAAAACCCGGTAAAAAGGTATGGAGACGGAAGTTTCTAGGAAACTTTTAGCTGGGTCATCTGAGGTTGCTCTGTAGCCTGGAAATAGGGCCGATAGCTCCACAAAATCCAACAGTGCAGTAGTGGCTTGGCCTTTCGCTTCGATGCAGTAGGTCCACTACGATATTGTGCAAACATTTGGCGAGTTCGCCCTAGTAAAAAAAAAAGGCTGGTGGAGGCCTGGCATTCGCCCTCAGACGTTGCGGAAATAGCGTTGCGAGGCTAAGAGCTTTCGTATTATCTTCGGAATTGTAGATAATTTTGGATATAACTGACTTGACGCTTTCCTCTGGGCTAGGGAGGTCTAATCTTTGGGCGTGAGGAGGGGAATAACGCTCTTCTGCCACTGCTGTACTGGATGTCTTTTTCTGATTACCGGAGGAAGCCGGAGGTGGCCGGTTACGACGAACCGACCCTATCACCAACCCATCGTTACACAATAGACGAGGTATTGGGAAGAACTTTTTTTCAAAAATAAAAAAAAAAGAGCAAGGAATTGGTGTAAATGAGGGAACTGACGCATTTTGAGAATGCTTTTCTAGTTTTGAATCGACTGCGGGTTTGTTGAGCACATTTTCCCCAAGACCGTAGGGACAAATAACCTTAAATTATATAGGCTGATATTTCTGGTAAAGGTCACAAGAAGAAAAATCAGGATGCACTTTATGTCATCAGGTCTGTATTCTATATGCTAACGTAAAAGACGATAGAAACTCATGGCTATGCGATGTAATTACTATGCACAGCAAGATAGAACAAGAAGGAAATGCAAGACCCTCATTAACCCAACCAGGTGATGCAAACGCCAACAACCGCGAGCCGCTCTATCGTGGCAAGTCTTCAAATATTCGTAGCTGTGAAAGGAAAGCTTATGACCAAACATCTTCCTGGTATTGATTCGAAGCTCGCATGGCCTTCACAATCTCTTCTGCCTTGGATTCCGGTACGCTCCTCTGCTTAGAGATTATCTGGGCGAGGAGTACGTTGACTTCTCGTGCCATGTTAGCAGCGTCACCGCAGACATAGAAGTACGCCTTCTGCTGAAGGAGCTTGTCGAGCTCTTCCGCGAATTCTTCGATCTTGTGCTGAACGTAAACCTTCTTTGGTCCTTCTCGGGAGAAAGCAACATGCAGGATGAAATTATCGCCCAGATCTTTCTTATATTGCTATGAGTTTTAGTTAGTATGATGGTATACTACGAAGACAGCATAGATTTTACTTACGTCCCACTCGTTCTCGTACAAAAAGTCTTCCTCCTTCCTCCTACATCCAAAGAATAGCACGGTCTTGCCGACGGCCTTACTAGCGCGAGCTTGAGCGGCACGTTCTTGCACGAAGGCTCTGAATGGGGCTACGCCTGTACCGGGGCCAACCATAATAACTGGTTTCATTGGGTCTGAAGGTAATTTGAAATTGGAATGGCGAACATGAACAGGTACATGGATCCCGTCGTACTTGTTTCGCGGCCCGGTAAGAGCGTAGTTTAGACCATGTGGATCCGGGTTAGGATCGCCATGTTGCTTCTGTTTCAGCGCCAGGAGATAGTTCGTGGTAACACCCTTTAGAATATGTGGCGAGTTGGGTTTCGACAGAGATTCTACGACAGCGGTGATCGCGATTTTGTCTTTCTGTACCAGTGACGACGAAGAGATAGAGTAATAACGTGGCTGGATCTTAACGAGGCCTTCAATCATCAGAGAGAATGGTACCTTCACCCAAGGTTGTCCGTTTGAAAGGATCTCCAGAAGTTGAGCAAGATTGAGGTTGCGGTCTATCACAGTTTGATGGAAGTAATCTTTATCACCTCCGATCTTGACCATCTCAACCTTAACTTCTTCGGTTGGAGCAAACTGAGCAAGTGTGGACACGAACTGACGTGAAACCGGTGCACAGATCTCCATGTGATAACGGACAGCAGCATCGTATGTAGTTGGCGAGGGGAAGGGAACCTTTGCCGTGGGGTCAAGGCCTCTGACAGCGATAACCATGTGTCTCCTCGACGCGATACCTAGAATATTCAAGAAGCGGTCCACCTCCTTTCCTGCATTGGTAGGCCAAATAGCAATGTGATCTCCTGTGGTGTATGTAAGATTAGATCCCGAGACGTCGATTTCCATGTGGAGGCAGTTGCGGTCCTTTGCCGTGAATAGTTCTTTAGATTCTGCAATAGGTGCAATAAACGGATTGTTTGCGTTGAACGGACTTTTCTGGGAGCCTTCTCGGTGATTCTTGTTAGGTTCACCGAGATAGACCTCATCCTCCTCGGCGTCTAGGTCTGGCTTCTCGGTGATTTCGAAAACTGGTTCATAGACAGCCTCACGCTCTTCTAGGCACATTTGTTTAGCGACATCAGCCCACATGGGTTCCTTCCAGGCCAAGAAATCTTCTTCCATTGTTCCGGCGCCATCGTCTCCCTCACCAGCAGTTCCCAACCTCGTTGCGCCAACCTTGGTGAGGAATTTGTCGACATTGCGAACCATAGAGTTGTAATGCTCATAAGTATTATTGCCGAGACCGAATGTGACATACTTCAAGCTTGCGAGAGGCTTGTCATTAACCCCAAGGCCATCACTAAATGAGACATCATCGGAGCTGATGAACTCGTAGAATTCGACGGCGTTATCTGTTGGCTCTCCTTCACCGTAGGTAGCGAGAACGAAAACAGCCAGCTTGTCTTCGGGGAATTGGTCGAGGTTGTCGAAGTCGTAGTCCTCCAGATCAGCAACCATGGTGTTCAGCCCGAACCTGGAGTGTCCTTCCTTTGCCAGCCTAGAGGCGTAGTCCTCGGCTGTCCCCGTCTGACTTCCATAGAAGACCACACAGTTCTTCCCGCTTTGTTCCAATTTCTCAATAATGTTTCTCGACTTTCCAGACTTGGCAGCTCCATTGGTCTGCACCAGAGAATTGCCATAGGGATCACCGTAGACAGCCCAGTATGTTCCTTTGGTGAAGTAGGCAACAGTGCCGAGAAGGAGGGCGGCGAGGACGATAATGTCCAAGGTATCGAGTTGTGCCATGCCGCTAAGTGGAAATGGTCAGCGAGATGGGTGGATGAGAAGCAAAGTGTATTGGTTGTACTGTACTTACTAGAGACAGAGATGTGATGCTCTCGGAAGAGCACAAGCGAAGACGATATAACGTTATTTTAACGTTTAACGGTGGTTTGTCGGTGGAGTGGACTAAGAGGCGCAGGGAAAACAGCCCGGAGCCGGAGGTAAAATAGCAACGCGGCTACGTTGCCTTATCGGACGCCAGAGTCGGCTGATGAGAGACTTCGGAGAGACGTTGCAAGCCAAGGATACTGACGACCGGAGTCGCTCAAATTAGCGCGGCGATGAATCACCACTCGGGCTGTGGCTGACTCGTTTTGGCTTTTATGATACGAATTGTGGCAGCAGCGGCTACAGGTAGAAATTGAAAATGGGACACCCTCGGCAGTGGAGCGATTCCGCACTGTGCGGCTAACTAACACGACTAGAGGTGAAATTGTGCCGACGAAATGCTTCCACTCTCTTCCAGAACGGCGCGGGAGAATCGACTCCTTTCCGGAGATCAAGAAACTTCTGTCTCCGCCGCCCACCTTGCCCCACACACGACCGTTTCCTCGACGGCCTCCTAGACCCGCGCGCGTCGCTTGTGGGCTAAGCCTTTGATTCTTGTAGGGCTCTCCTTCTCCTGCGCAGCTGGCCGGCGCAGCCAAGTCTGTCAACGTGAATCGGGGAGAACGCTGTGTGAGGCAGCACGTATCTAGAGATGATGATAATTGCTTCGTTTACAATTTGTATTCCTCCCCAAAAATATTTACCGCCCTGGTGGTGATTCCGTTTTGGGACCCTGAGTTGTCCGTCCATACGGACGTCCTGAGGTCAGCAAGTCAGCAAATTACCGTCGCCTATATGAAAGGCCCTGGTCGGAAGGAACAGAGTAAGCGGGCGTGTCACGTCAGCGATCCTGATACGGAATACCTCGACGGCCATCGGCGTCCTACGAATTAGAATTCTGACTTTCCCCTGAATCTCACGATAACAGCTACGATGAGGCCTGTAGGTTTCAACGTCACGCTGGAGTATTTGAGTATTTGAGTATTCCCGCGTTGATGCAGGAACAGAAAGTTATGATAGGTAGCCAGCTCTCGTCCACCGAGCGTTGCCAAGCTGCAGTTGTCTCCCACTCTGAGGTGGCACGCGTCCACATGCGTCTAAGATGCAAAGGCTATGGTCTCCGTTAAAGGCCTGTCGACTCCGCCCATCACTTGTTTCTGCTGCCCATTGATGTTTTTCACTGCCATTTGGAAACGCCGCTTGGACTGAAGAGTGCGGGTCCTGTCAGCGATCACGGCCTTCCATTGGGTTTAGCCAGGCACAGGCACAGACAGCGACCCCTGCTCTCTGGGCGCTTGAATTCCTGCACGCCTTGATCATTGCCGCTATGCGAGTATCTCTGCTCTTCTTCATGACGGCCATGGCCCCCTCGTAGATTCTTCTGCCGCGTACCGATGAAGACGGACGGACCGGCGGGATGTGTAAGTCTCCCGTTTTCATACCCCTCCGCTTCCCTATCTCTGCCTAGCATCTGGAATCCGTTCTGCCAGTACCAGGACGGCATTTCCCCAACAAGCGCTTGTTCGTATTGGCCCATCAGGCTGGACTTTATTTGGACTTCAAGGGAGAGTCCCAGGACCATGGGGTGTGTACGTTGCTAATCCGTTCCGCCACCTGTCGCAGCTGCCCCCCCACTGTCGCAAGCACGACAACATGCTGGGAATCTGTCGCACCATACAGAGCCTCCCGCTGCCCCCTCGGTTCCCTTAATACCCTCACGCGAACCATCTGTGACACGCGGACGTGCACTTACAACATCTGGGCGTGCTGTCTCCCCTCGATCGCAAACCCCCGTGGTAGTTGTCCCAAGCCCGGACGGCGGGCTTGAGCGTAAGCCCTCCGTGTCCTACGGTCATCACCGGCAGACATCGATTGTGCATGGTATACAGCATTCTCGGAATACAAGCTTTGTCAATTCGCCGGCTACTAGCCCGCTGAGCCCGCAGGTTATCGCCGCGGCCGCTGCTACCCCCCTCGATGGCCCTACGATGTCTCAAGAAGATCTCAGAGAAACTCCTGTTGTGAATGGGGAAAATTTAGCAGGGAACGGCGTTACTATAAATGGAAATGCGGCTCTAGGACATTCTGGAGAGCGCTCCATCAGTGAAGCCTCCACACTTAACGCTAGTACACGAAGACCGGAGCGTATACAGAGCGGGAAATCGAAAAGGGAACATCACCATCACCGCTCCCAGTCCCGACATCATCACCACCCACAAGAGCTGAAGACAGTTGGCGAATATGCCTTGCACCACCTATTCAATTCGGTTAGTAAGCGAATATACCACGATGGACTGCATTTGCTAACCAAGCTGGTGTGTAGTTTGTCGGCCAGGCGGACCAGAAAATCAACCAATGTATCACTGATCCAAACCAGCCTGAGCCTAGGGTAGAGCTCATCTGTGGCCCTGGCGTTGATCCGAATTTTGATCAACTTATCTCCGCCCTGGGCCATATAGCTCGTCAAAAGCCTAAACCATTGATAGATACCCTTATGTTCTGGCGAAAAGCGAAGAGCGAGGCGGCCAATACCGCTCGATTAGAGTTGAATAATGTGAGGCCGTTTCAATATACTTTATTAATTTTTGCTGACCTATTCAAGGCCCGTGGAGTAGCACCACTACAAACGAATGGACTATTGCCTCGTCGTAATACGGAGCCAGTCCATATACCCACTGAGGGGCAAAGTTCAAGCTCATCCGTTTCAAGTTCAGCTAATGTAACCCTTGCTCGACAACAGGCTGTTTATCAAGCCGAGCGGCGATCTACCGTCTCTATTTACCTTCTCTGTCGAGTTCTGATTGAAATCATAGGCCAAAGTGACCTCACGTGCGTTACACGGGAAATGGCAGACCGACTTGAAGACATCATTTACACACAACTGAAAGCTGCAGAACCTGAATCATTAGAAGAGTCCCCGCTAAGGCATGCGAATTGGGTCATCTTTGGGCAGCTGCTTGGAGTGATGAGTGAAATTAATTTTGACAGCGTTTCAGATCGGTTTATCGCGGACCTTGAGAAGATGCAAAAACAGCTTGGAGTAAAAGGCCTGGCCAGTAAAGATATTGAAGCGAAGGCCATTTTGATCGTTCGAGGAATGCGATACTTGAGGGTTAAGACCTATCCAGAGGATGCCTGGGACCGCTCCTGCGACTTCATGCAGTCGTTAGCAAGGCTTTTTGCAAATGTGCACGGCCAGCCTGTGAAATATGCTTACTGCCAATTATTGAGAGAGCTTTTGCTTCGAATCGCTGCTAGAGCAACCTCAGAACTCAACATGCCAAAATGGAGAGCCGTGGTTGAAACGATAAAGCCGAGATTATCCTTGCTACTCAGTAAACCTAAACATTGGATGGAAGCCTATCCACTCATGACGGTCTTGCTATGCGTTTCGCCAACAGAATCATTTTCATCTCAGTGGTTGGCATTAGCATTGTCTTCGCAACCGCGGCTGAAAGAGCGTGCCACACGAGTGACCGCATTAAGGGGTATTTGCAGACTTGTCTGGACCTATTTGTATAGGAATTGCACGGACACGCTAAATGTCACTGTCAAGAAATTAGAGGAAATCATTCGAATGGTTTTCCAACCTGGAAAGCGTTCATATCTCTCAACAGAGACCACAATTGCGGAGCCGCTCATCCAGCTAATTCGTATCATTGGCTTCAAGCACCAGGATCTTTGTTTCAGAACAATTATCTTTCCTCTTATGAATTCCGAACTATTTTCATCTGGCAAAGAGCTCCGAGTCGAGAATCTCGAACCGGAGAGAATGGTTATCGGAATTCGATCATTCCTTGCCATTATGGCAGACCTCGAGAAAGGAGAACAACCACCATTCCCCATTAGTTTCGACAGCGATCCTTTCGTAGAGCCGATCGAGATGCCTTCATTGCCGGTTAGTCCACGACCTATAGCACATGTACCTCTCAAATCCTCTCTTGTCAAAGAGGAGAGGCTCTCGAGACCTGTTATCATTACCGGGTTTGCGGAAGTTGCAAAAGAGTACTACGTCAAGTTCTGTAAGATTCTCGGCGAAATTACCATCATCTGCGACAACGCGTTCGGTGGCCAAGCTGTCCTTGATGAGAAGTTTGCGGTTCAAACCCCTAAAACCCCCATGGCCGATGCTTTTAGCTTTGGACGAAGAGATGACCACCAGAACTCGACGGATCTCAGACAGGGAATTTACGATCTGCTCCACGTTGCTGTTCAAGCTTTACCTCGTTGCCTATCACCTCACATTCCATTCAACTCCCTCATCAACCTCCTTTGCACGGGCACAGCACATGTTCAAAATAACATTGCGGCTTCTTCGGCACAATCTTTGAAATCGATTGCGCGTCAATCCCATGCCCAACAAGTCACAATTGGTTTTGCTAGGTTTATTTTCAACTTTGACGATCGCTACGCCACCATGTCTGACGGGGGTATGCTTGGTGCTGGCCACATAGAGAGTACCCTAAGGCTTTACGTGGAGCTTCTCCAGATATGGATTGAAGAGATTAAGCAGAAAACGAAAAAAGCTGCCTCAGACACCCCGGACGATGGCGTCTCTGGCAACCGAGGTGCACAACTGGATTTATCTGGCGTTTGGGCGCATGTTGACGAGATCGAGTCTCACGGCCTATTCTTCCTGTGCTCTCCGTCAAGACGTGTACGTGCTTATGCAGTGACCGTACTACGTCTTATCACCGAGTTCGACACCGCGCTTGGCGGATGTAGCTCCCGGATCATACGGGTCATGGAGGGCAGTCCTCAAAAAGTGATGGACGTTAATGATGAGAAACTTTCTCTTGCCGAAAGGAGCCGTTTGCAAAGAGGCATGCGAAAAAGTAACCTCCAAAGTACATTGATCGAACTTTGTAGCAGCGATGTTCCGTACGATTCCACCCTCTGGTTTAAGGTGTTTCCAAATTTAGTTCGCATCAGCTTCGAAGTTTGCCCTTTCGCGGTCACCCTCACCCGAGACATTGTCTGTGCAAGATTATCACAGATGCACCGTACATTGATGTCACTTGCAGAAGGGCCCCGCGCGAGCCCATACTCTACGTTTGATGCTGGTTCTGGCAAAGTCGTTGGTCGGCTAGCGACGACTGCACCGGAAGTTGTTATCGAGCAATGGAAACTCTACCTTATATTTGCGTGCACCACACTCACAAATGTTGGAGGTCAGCAAAACGTTCAAACCCAAGTTACTCAGCATTCAAGGAAGAGTTCAAAGTCGTCTCAGAAGAGCCAGAACAAAGTCTACTCTGCTGGTGAGCTGTTCGTAAAAGTTTTACCATTCCTGTCCGTTGGGAATCCCGCCATCCGAGATGCTGTTGTGGTTGGCCTAGGGTCCATCAACATGAATCTCTACCGCACATTATTGGAATCATTGCAAACTCAAGTCTCTACATGTGCCGATGAAGCGAAGGCACGCCTTGGAACGCACGAGCGCACAGCAAGCAGCCCACGTAGAAATCGACGTACTGACTACCTTCGAACAGAGGTAACACACGTCTATAAGCTTACGTCACACTTTCTCCAATCTCCCGAGGCTTATAATGACGAATGGATTCTTAATAATCTTGTTAACTACACTAAAGATCTTCGGCTCTTTCTTAGCGATGCAGAGGTGCAGAACGAATGGGATTTCCAAAAGCTGCGGACACACTATTGCGGTTTGATTGAGGAGCTGTTCGAAGGCATCAACCGAATAAAAGATCCAATTCGCTGGATGCCATTCCAGGCGCGCAAAGCTGCATTTGCTCTGATGGAAGACTGGTGTGGGTACTCCCCGAATCAGAGTCAGATACGTCAGCGAGAAGACAACATGAGACGATCAATACTAGATCGAGAGCAAGATTTAGGAAATAAGGGCATCGCTACGGCAGCAATGGAAATAGAAAAGAGGGATCTTCGAACTGCAGCTTTAAGTGCTATGGCAGCGTTGTGTGTAGGTCAAATCACGAAATCCTTCTCAATTGTTTATGCTGATAACCCTATAGGGAGGTCCAGTCAGTATCACGACTGATAGTAAAGTCCACCTTCAATTCGATGTTCGTCGAATGCTATCATGGATCGATACGATCTTCGAAACTGTTAGTGATAGAACTCATTCTATTGGTCGCCGAGCTCTTACCAACCTCATCATGCACAATCGGGAACATCCTTACCTCCTGGACCGATCAATTGAAATGTGTTATTTGTCGAAATCATCCAAAGCTCTAGAGAGCTATTTTGAAGTAGTAACCCAAGTTCTCACTGAACGAGAAGACTATTCGCTCCCCTTCTGGAAGGTGTTAAGCGCCGGGCTCTATACTTTGGGCCACGAAAATAATGAACTGCGCATGAAGTCTGCACGACTCCTTCGGGCCCTTGAAGCAAGAGAACAGAAAAACTCTAAACTACAGGATCTAGATATCAGTATATCCGATAAGACTATTGCTGTGTATAAGCTGGCCCAATTCGAAACATCGCGAAGGCTCGCAAATCAGCACTCAGAACTGGCTTTTCTTGTTTTCTCTCAGTTCTCTTACTACTTCAAAGAACTTCAGCCAGATCACCAACGAAATATGGTCGCAGCAATGCTCCCTTGGATTCAAACTATCGAGCTGCAGCTGAACCCTGATGGTGGACCAACCGCAAACTCCTACATGTTGTTGGTAAACCTTTTCGAAATTACAGTTCGATGTGGTAACGCCCTTCATAATGAAATACAGGCTCTTTGGCAAGCCTTGGCTACAGGTCCACATGCCGGGAACGTTCAGTTGATCCTCGATTTCATCATCTCTCTCTGCTTAGACAAGCGAGAACAGAACTTTGTGGACTATTCGAAACAAATCGTCGTATACCTTTCTAGCACCCCAGCAGGTCTTAAGGTTGTAGAGTTTTTACTTATGCAGATCAACCCAAAAGCTATGGTTCTGGAGAAGAGGGAAACGTCACCTCCGCCTCAAGACGCTGCTTCTCTTCCCTATCTGGCAGATCTTGGTGCTGTTCTGCCAAGTAGTAGCAAGCAGGTAATTGTTGTAAAATCCCCGGCCCATTGCTAGAAGCTTACTTGTGATAGTCTGGTTTTTCCCTTGGGCAGTTGTGCCTCATCCTTCTCGTGGATCTTATGGTCTCTCCGGTGCAATTATCGAAAGAGCATGTCCCCCTTCTACTTCAGGTTGTCCTTGTCTTATGGGATCATTATACGCCACTTGTGCAAGACCAATCTCGAGAGATGCTCGTGCACCTCATTCACGAACTAGTAATCTCAAAAATTGAAGACGGGAGCACCACCCCTGACAAGCGATCAATCGAAGACTTTATTGAAAGCATTCGCCGACATAACACTAAGGTTGTCTGGGGATACGAAGACAACAATGGCAAGAACGACGAGGCTTATGGCAGCAGAGTACCAGATGGAATGACATATGTTGCAGCAGAGGTTGTAAAGGTCTTCTCCATTGCGTACCCCGGCATTCGCGAAGAATGGGGTAGAGTGACACTCCACTGGGCAACGTCTTGCCCAGTACGGCATTTAGCTTGTCGCTCTTTCCAACTTTTTCGTTGTATTTTGAGCTCTCTCGACCAGCACATGTTCTCGGATATGTTGGCGAGGCTCTCAAATACCATTTCGGATGATGAGAGCGATATCCAAACCTTCTCAATGGAGATCTTGACCACTCTGAGGACCATCATCGAAGCCCTACAACCCAACGATCTTATCCAATACCCGCAACTATTCTGGACCACATGCGCTTGTCTAGATACGATTCATGAACGCGAATTCATGGAAAGCCTCGCAATGTTGGACAAACTTCTCGACAAGCTCGATCTCAGTGATCCCGCTACTCTTAAGACTTTAGAAGAGAGCTACCCCGAGAAGTGGGATGGACCGTTTGAGGGTATTGCTTCCCTAATATACAAGGGTGTCAGGTCAAGTGTATGCTTGGACCGATCCCTCCGAATACTCGAAAGGCTGGTTACTCTTCCGTCTAGCGGGCTTGTTGGCGATGAAAGCCGCCTTGTCTATACGATTCTTGCGAATTTCCCAAGATTCCTCCAGTCATTTGAGCAAGAGACGAAAGATCCTACAATCATCGCGACAGCAGAAGTGCTAGCTGGTGTGTCGGAAGATTATGATTGCGCAAACTTGGCCCGGGCACTCAATGGTTTTGCAAATCAACGATATCGCGCAGATAAAGATTTCCTTGCGCAGACTGCTTCAGCACTACGATCATCATTCTTTCCCGATCTGGAATACAGGAGCCTCATTTTTCTACTTAGTCTGTTGACGAATAAATTGCCGTGGGTTAAAATCAGGACCATGCAACTGCTCTGCGTAATCATACCCGAAATCGATATGCGAAAGCCAGAAATAGCGGCCAAAGGCCCAGATCTCATCTCTCCGCTTCTCCGGCTGCTCCAGACCGAATTCTGCCCTCAGGCCCTTCAGGTTCTTGACTACGTTATGAACATGACAGGCGCGCCAACTCCTTTGGATAGACATCATTTGCGCATGAGTATGGCCGGTTCTCATTCTAGCCGAGCATTCAGAAAAGAATACGAAAAGACTCAGAGCTTATATGGCATTCCAGAAGAGACGGGCTGGTCAATTCCGGTGCCAGCTTATCACTCTGCTTCGACCAGGAATAATGTCCATGCCGTCTTCTACACGTGTATGACTACAGAAAGCACCGAGGCGTCCGAAGGGGCAACACCAAAGGTCGAGTTCCGACAGGAGGAGTTTCCCTACAGTCGTTTTCCTGATTATCGAACGGCAACAATGACATCCGAAGAAGTCCGCGGAGATGGTCATATCGGAGAGCTGGTTATGAAGTTAGACAGCTTGGATGATTTCTTTGAGGATGATGATGATGATGACGCTGAGGAGCCTTCCGAACTTCCCACCAACCCAGGCCTTAGTCGTTTCGCCAACGCCTCCGTAGACGTGAGAGAGAATGTTTACGATCAACAGACGCTGCCAATCCTCCATAAGTCTCTTACCAGAAATGCCAGCGTCACCTCTTTCCAGTCCGGATTCGCTGACATCAAATTGCCGCCGTCACGAGACCCAGGAGTAATGACACCGACAGCGTTTACTGCGCCATCAGCAATGCCAGCTCCTCCAGCTCCAGCTCCAGCCCTAGCCCTAGCTCCAGCTCCGTCGAGGCCTCTACCCCGTCCTGGGCTCCATTCTCGATCGATCACGTCTCCCTCAGTCAATCAACGGACACCTCCTGGCTTCTCTTCCGGCGTTGATGACAACGGAGAACCTTTCTCGGATGATGATCTAGTGTCAGGCCGTTCAAATACTAATGAAAAGCCATTCTTCCTGGAGAACATGATCCGGCCACTCACACAGGACACCCGTTCTCGGATCAGATCCGGGATGCGACGACTTACTGGCGGAGGTGGCGATGCTAAAGAAAGAGAGAGAACTAGAGAGGCGATTAGGGCTGCATTACAGAAGAGCCCGCAGGTACCAAAAGTACCGGATATTTATTTGCAAAATCCGAAATCAGCGGATCCTTGAGCGACGTTAGATTTTTGTCTGTCATTATTGAAAAGCAACGGTTGTTGGGCAGGCGTACTTTCTGTCAAATGCCATTTTGTGCACGGTAGATGCATTTGGGCGGCGCTTGTGCTTGTATGTGTTATGTGGCAAGGAGTGCATCTGCGTAGTCCATCTTTACTATCTGACCGGCTTCCTGCGTGGAGCTGGTGCTGATATACTCAAGGGTCCCCGAGGACAAGGGGAATAATCGTTATCACACTCTCTAATGTAAGAGTAAGGGGCAAAATGAACGCATAAAGTAATGCAAATTATATATTTTGGATCAAACGCTCGACAGTGCTCAGCGGCCTCTTTGAAATGTGTTTAGGATATTCCTGAAACGCAGAGTCATGTTTTTGGAATACTGTAGCTTAGCGCTCTCAACTGCTAAGATCGCCGTTGGCCAGGCGCAGAGCGAGGCTTCGACGCCGTTTCGATATATGCGTCTATTGTGGTCAGCAGTGACGCGTGTTCAACTTGGCACGTGAAGTCCAGAATAGAAAACGTTGCAGAGGCTTCAGCGTTTCGTTTATCCTCGTGAGAGAGATGACGTTGCGGCTCTAGCGTCTTGGCCTTCCATTTCCCGGGCAAAGCTTCCCCAGGCCGCTTTTGACGAGACCTCTACTCGCCCATCAAACCAACTCCACAACGCCCCGATCTCCCTGTTTCACCGACTTTCATCTCATCGTCGCCCCCATCACCCATCCCCAGCTGCAGAAATGGATTTCTCGGACGTCTTGTACGTTGTCGTGGTCTCCGTCACACCGCCCAGCTTGCTGTGTGCCCTTCAGATTGAGTTAGCTAACCATGTTTCAACGCCAGTCGCATGGTCAATCTGGCCGTTGGTGTGTTCCTGATACTAGGGGGCGTCGCTCAGTTCTTTCATTTCCACTTGTGAGTTACCACTACTCGCACCACATTCCACGATAGCTGGGGTGTTACTTGGGGCCACGATGAGTTTCAGCATAGAGGACAGCCTTCTCGAGCGACCAGCGCTTTCGCTCTTCAAAAGCGTTTGAATATATCTCTGGTTGACATGAGAGGCTTCTTGGGATACTCTGCTTTGTATTTATGAATACTGCTGTGGAATGAAGGCTACAGGGTATGGAGATGCTAATCACGGATGCAGCAAGGACGTTATCATCGGAGTCTACGTGATAATTTTCGGTCTTGGTAGGAACTACTAGCTCTCTCCCATTTGCAAAAAGCCTTTCAACTAACTGCTTACAGTAACTGGTCTCCTTGGTTTGTAACACCTCGCGCGTAAATGCAGACATCCTAGCTAAGACCGTGCAGAGTTCCAGATCCCACCGCAGATCGCTAAGCATGCCTCATTTATGTTCACGTTTATTGGCCGCGGCATTTGTGAGTCGGGGGTTTCGCACATGCAACAGGAGCGCCACCAACTGATAATATCCCGCAGTTTACATTTTTATCGGATCAGTAATCGTGGGTGAGCAGTGGTATAAGTACACAGTTGGGACAATCATCGGCGTCATCGGAATTGCCTACGTGGTGTTGGAGTATATTCCATCAATCGAGCCACCAGCAAACATGCGGTAGGTACCCCTGGGCCGAAGCTTGGCATGAGGGGAATGATGCTGACTAGAGTAAATAGTGACGTGGACGCCGGATGGGGCGCTGAGCGGGTTTAGACAGGCAGCCATACGGTCTGAATAGGGACATTGATTCTTGCAGCATATGGCTGTGCGCTAAGGTTGGACGGCGATGGCAGACTGTATGCTATTCTTGTATGAAAGTGAGCTAGGAAAGGGTTGACGGTGTCGGGATCTCTTTCAATTGGCGTCGGTGAGGCTTGATACCTTGTACTTCTTAGCAGGTCTGCAACAGGATGTAGATTGGGGGCATGTTTAGCAAATTCTGGGGGTTGGAAATGTTTAGGTGTGCAGAAATGAAGCAAGCCACCAACGGCGATAAGCAGGAGCCTCATCTTTGACCAAAGGGTGATTGCAGCGCAGTGATGGGATTACTGCAATGTTATTAAGATATACATGGTGTGCAGACGGAACAGTGCCCTGGGGGCTAAGAATAGTTTGATCGGTCGAAATTGCCAAGGGCATTGCGCGTCGTCGGTTTTAGTTGTGGTTCTGGCATTTGATATGCCAGAGGGCTGTGTGTGAGCCTGATTACGAATGTGCGGGCGTCTATTGGCCGGCTACGCGGCGAAATGTAAGAGCTCTGCAAAACTCACTTCAGCGCTGAGCCATCCCCGTGTCCCAACCTAAGGTCGTTGACGGCAAGCCCATTTCCCGGTGGCCAAGGCAGCTTCTCCTGCTTGTCTGCTGCTTGACCGCGCTCGGCGGCGGCTTGTCTCCCCTTGTGACCCCCCAAAAAGCCCTTAAGGCCCCGGTTATCCACCCCAGTCAAGAACTGCTTTCTGTGCAGCTTCCCATCACCGGCGCACCACGCTCCAAGTGGCCAGACGTCCCCGGCCTGTACCCTCCAACCCCATTATCAGATCTGATCGCATCCGTCCCGCGCCCCCCGGGAGCCCTCAAAACCGACTTAGCCCAACTCTATATCTTTGCGCTCTAATCTTCCGCATCTCGCATCTCTAATCTCATGCCCCTGTGAACCTCCGCCTCCGAGTAGAATAGAGTGGCAGCATGCCAGCGACCTTTTCAGCAGGTGGTGGCGCATCCCTCGCGCCGACTCCTGCTCACCCGCATCAACTTTCGCGGCAGCCTTCCAAGGAAGACCTGGAGATGGCCGAGAACTTAAACCTGCTCAACCACTCGCAAGACCGCCATTCCACCAGGCGAAACTCCAATATGCGCACTGACGCTGCGAATTCCACTGTAACTGAGGCACAGTGCGCAAATTCCCCAGGAAACGCTCCGGAAATTTCCGAATATCACTCACTTGAAGATACACTAAATTACCAACGAGCATCGCAGCCAGAGCAATCGCCAACGCAAACCGCCACCGCAGCCATGCAACAAAGATCGCAAGTCAGCAATGCCCCGATAACTGGACAGATTTGTAGGTAAGTCTGGAGACTGCGTAATCAGAATTTGGGGAGTTTTGGGGCCCTGATGGTGAAGCTTGGCGACTGATGGCACGATAGCAATTGCGGGACGACGAGAACACCTTTATGGCGGCGTTCTCCCACTGGCGAGACAATCTGCAATGCCTGCGGGCTGTACTGGAAGGCCCGCAATCAATCCCGGCCAACAAACCTCAAGCGGAACGCTCAACCTTCTGTTCTCACCATGCAGCAAAACCCAAACGCAGGGCAACCTCATGACCGGAGCACGTCGCCCTCAGCATTCACCGGGTCACCTCGTGCGACATATGTTGCTGCTGATCAAGTAGCAACGGGCACTTGCCCAGGCGGTGGCCGGTGCAATGGCACTGGTGGGCAACAAGGCTGCAACGGCTGCCCAGCATACAACAACAGAGTATCAAAAACCGCTCAATTCGCTCTCGCCCAAGCAAGTGCACAGCAAGGCGCTGCTAGTCCACAAGGTCCAGGCGATGTCCTGGGTCCAACTGCTAACGACAACATGACTTCGCAAACAGGCCCACCTCTGGGTCAGAAAACCGCCAGCGTTATACCAGCATGCCAGAACTGTGGCACGACCATAACACCCCTCTGGCGACGCGATGAAAGCGGCCACACCATCTGCAACGCCTGCGGTATGCCTCTTCCCACCATTTCCCTTAACTCCCTTTTCGCCGCCCAACCCCAAAGATTACCTAAGCCAAGGATTGCTACTAACACGCGCGTCCAGGCCTGTATTACAAACTGCACGGTCTACACCGACCCGTCGCGATGAAGAAGCAAGAAATTAAGCGCCGCAAACGCGTCATCCCTGCCGTGCCGGACCCGCCGTCGCCGCTGTCGTCGTCACAACCACCGCCCCTGAACTACTCCCCGCACCAGCCGCACCAACCAACCCCGCGCAGCTTCGACTCCTCCGTCTCGCCAGACCCTTCCACCGTGCTCTCCGAGCCCCTTGACCCCTACCCTTCGACCCCTACCACTACCGCCGGCGGCAGCGGCGGCGGAGGACCCGCCTCGCACCGCGCCTACGGCCCACCGGCTGTCGACTTCACAAACTTCTACCAGCCCGCCCCCTCCTCCTCCGCTGCCGCCGTCGCCGCCTACGCGCACCAGCAGACCTCCCAGCAGCACCAGCAGCAGCCGTCCCCGCAAAACCCCAGCCCGCGCAAGCGCTCCCTCTCCGTTGCCGAAGCCGACGATACCGCCGCCACCGCAGCAGGAGCAGCAGCAGCAGCAGCGAACGGACAGCTAGGTAACCGCGCCAGCTCGATCAGCTCGATCCTGAATCCGGCGGGCGCGCGGCAGGCGAGTCTGGACGCCGCTATCGATCCTAGTCTGGCGGCGCTGGGGCGGGGCAGCGGCGGCAGCGGCAGCAGCAGCAGCGGCGGCGGCGGTGGTGGTGGTGCGGGGGGCGCCATCGGGGCCGCGCCAGTTGCGCTGATGGGGTCGGGGGTTGGGGAGCGTGAGGATAAGGCTAGGCGGAAGGAGAGGCTACGGGTCGAGGCTGAGGCGATGCGGGAGAATTTGAGGAGGATGGAGAGGGAGTTGGAGAGTTTGGATGCGGATGAGGGATGAGCAGTCCTACTCTCTCAAGAGTTAAAAAAAAGGAGAAACGAAAAGGGGTGGCTGTGGAGTAGGGTGTTTGGTTTGGGTGTGTGTGCGTGCTGTTGCGCGGGTGTTAAGAGATGGGAGACGGCGATGGCGAGCATAGCGGCGGGGTTCCGCATTTCTCTTTGGCGGCTTCTCAGATCACAAGGCCGCTTGGCTTTGATGGCTACTGCAGGCATTATTTTTCCATATATCGCCAAATCATGAACTGCGCTGGCGTCCGGGTGCTGCTGGGACTGGCTGGACACGACGATGTCCGCATATCGATTCTTTTTTATTCTTTTATTTTTGTTGCTGTGGCTATTGGCTATCTGGCGTCTGCTAGGCTAGTAGCAGAAGGGGGAAAGGGAAAAATCAGAGTCTGTGGATAAAGGGGTGGGACTTTTCACTCTTCTTTTACCTACAGGACTGTGAAGTAGGAAATCAAAATTCCAAGTTCTACGCTTTCAGCTTTTTTCCACTGTACCAACATAGGCTTTGTTTAGAAACCAAGTTTTTTTTCTGAAAATAGCGAGCAAAAACGCAGCGAAACTTCGGAGGTCAAGAATAAATTAAGCTTTCTGGTCCAGGTGTGGCGTTGACATGGTTCCGCAAGATACTCTTACTTTTAGAGTTGCCCGTTGTAAGGCGGTTGACCCATGTTGTGTTGTGTTGCGTAAGCTTTGTATCAAGCTTTCTGAACCCAAAAAACACCCATGCTTACACCCTATATTCCGCAATGCCAACCCCAGCTTGGATCCCCTCGTGGCAGTGTTGCTGGGTTAGCGGTTTCTCTAAACATCGAACAGGTCTCCGTCAGTCGAATGCAAATGGGACTAGCGTGCTGGCGTTGACTATTAGTCTTGGGTCAAGACCGCCTACGAGTATACGAGGATGTTCTTGGAGTTTAGCTTGCCCTCCTCAATCCTACAGTAAGCGAAGGGTGAGCTCAAGTTATGCTTAAAAGGCATGCTTAAAACCATATCTTGATGAGCTCTTCGCTGACAGCACTAGGGGTCAAGACGCCGCTCTCGGTGATAATGCCGGATATTAGGTCGGGAGGCTGTGCAGATATACGTTAGCGAATATGTATGGGCAATGGAAGTATGACTGAAGGCTCGTATGAGGAAACGTAGGTGGAGAGAAAGTGGAGTAGCCTCGAGGCATAGAGACAGCTGCCGGCGGCAGGGCATCTAAAATTGCGTCGAACATGACGGCTGCCCAGCGCCCTCAAATAGGTACAATAGGACTCTTCATAGCATCCGGCATGCCCAAATAGAGCCAAGTCAGCGCTCTGGCCAATGCCGTTTATGCATCGACCCCGCTCCGAACTCTGACGTAACTTAGAAATTCTAAGTGAAGAAATGTAACTCACCGTAAAGTCAACAGCATCCTCCGGACTGCAGCCCGAGCACTTGCTCCGGACAGGATCCGCTGCCCCACCTGTTTCCGCATCAGTGCCTCCCATTTCGACCCCCTCGTCCTCAACGGCCTCATCAGCCTGTTTCGTACCCTCTCCAGCCACGCCATCCGTCTCTTCATCAACCTTGAACTCAATGACATTTTGCTCGATGGGCAGGTCATACTGGCTTAGTGGATACAGCCTAACAAACTTATGGCTCTCAGCAACGACGTAGAAGGGCTTTCCCTTCGCTTTCGCCAGCATGCCGATTTGATACGTGCCCATTCTTGAAATAATACCTCCATTCTCTACAACCCCTTCAGCGCCGACAATAACCATGTCGACTTTACCAAGTGAGTACGCCACAGCGGAGTCTGGGATGGTAGCGACGGGCACGCCTCGTGCGCGCAGCATAGCCACGATAGCAGTGCCTTCGCCAGATCCTTCACCTTCTCCACCCTTTTGGGCTTGCGCCACATAAGGATCGTGTGGCGCGGGGTTCTGTGAGAGCACGTAGATGACGCGGAAGCGGATGCTGCCCCTCCCGCCTCCCGCCTCAGCAGCTGAGCGAAGAAGTGCGCCAACGACACGCGATCCGCCGTTTGTTAGGACCGTGGTGCCATCGCGAACGAAATGGCGACCGAAACTGGCAATTTTCTCTCTGCTGGCTTTGGCACGCTCCACAAATAGCCTCCCGCTACTCAGCAGATGGTTGCGAATAGCCTTGAAATCTCCACTGGGGCCTAAGGATGATCCTGGCCGGTTGAGGGTTGTAATGAGGTATCGCTGAAAAAGGTCTGTGCCGGCTGAAAGCGATATGGGGTTCGCTATTGCTTCCTTGAGGGTTGCAGTATGCTGTGAAAGAAGGGATAATGTTTCGGAAATTGTGGAGGCGGATGAGCTGGCGAGAGCTTCAACAAGGGCTTCGATAGCTGCTACGGGCATTGTAATATCCGGGTCTGAGGCCAGGAGACGTCGGTAGGTTTGGACAATGTCGAAGGCTGGCGTGGGATTGATAGTGGGGGGAGGGTCTGTTGGGATAGCCATCTCAGAAGATGAGGATTTCTGGCTGTGAGACTGGTATTTTAGAGACAGCCGTGAAAGCTTCGCAGTTGCTGAACTTGTATGTTCCTCTTCGAAGCGTGCCCGTGGTATTTTAACGTGTTCAAGAGTATCACTATCGGGATTTTGATAAATAGGCCATGTATCGCTTCGGTTGATTTTAGGAGGGACGAAGCGTACATGGATGAAATCAATGTGGAAGTTATAGTACAAGCGGAGACCAATGTGGCAGGTCATCCAAACGAAGGGAAAGTTCGACGTCGTAAGGGTTTCGTGATGTCGGAAGTCGACTCATCGCCAAGAAATTAATTAGTCTCAGACGTCAAACCTGGCCCGAGCGTTGCCGGGCCCCTAGCGCAGCTAGGGTCTGAGCAATTTCTAGATTTGCTTAGTAAGCGCCGCACCCTTTCTTAGTACAAATACTCCGATTTTTAACTTAAATAACTCTATAACTACGTAACTAATTAGCTATCTAAATAGCATAAATTAACTACACAAGCCTACTTTATAATCTATTAAAATTGTAATAAAGCCTTGTAATAAATACTACAATAAACTTGTTAATAAGCTAGGTATATAAGTAAATAAACAATTTAACGTAACGATGGAGTAAGTGCCTAATAGATTAACTCCAGTTATATTCTAAAATTCACTATAAAGAAGAGAACTATCTAGGTAGGGACTGTATTCCTCTAAATATACAATACTGTGCCCAAAAAATATACTTAGTACGTCGGTACGTTAATACGTTAATACGTCCCACGTTCCTATATTCTAAACTTATAATATAACTAGCTACGTAACTTAGCTACCTCTAAGTTATTAATTAGAGGTATAGTATTCCTATCCTTAATTTAATAACCTTTATTATTTCTAATACCTCCTATTAAATCCTCTATATCTAACCGTTATAACTAGCTAGTAATCACTATACTATTACTTAGTAAAGTTATACCGTCCTATTCCTAATATGCGGAGAAGAAGTTAATATATATTATAATTGCGGCTCTATCTAGCTACTAACCTTCTTCCTATACTAAGTATACGCGAGCGAATATATAATTATCCTATAATATTTAATCTAAGTATACATGTTTTATTATCTTTTATAGGCATCTAGTACCTTATTAAATTTATTATAGGGTTTTATATTTAGTCTAAAGCTAATTATTTTAAGAGTAAGCTTACTTTAGCCCTTATTAAAGTATAAAAGCTTTAAAATAATAGGGAGCAGATTTATACTAAAGAGCGGCGAGTATTTAAAGCTTAATAGACTACTTACGCTTAGTTAGCCCGTCTTAAAAGGGTCTATAAGAAGGGTTATTTAAAGAAATAGCGCCTTACTTAATAAAGTCTTTATAAACTAAAAAAGATTAAAAGAAGGGATTTTATTTTAAGAGAGAGGGAATTGACTTTAAGTAGCTTAATAGCTACTCCTCTTAGGTCCGCCTTAGGTAACTTATTTTTTTTTTAGCGATCCTTCTTTATTAATATTGCCTAACCTAATTTCTTCTAATACTTCTCTACCTTTCTTATAGCATTTTTTAGGTTCTAAAGTAGCTCCTAAGTAGTCTTATTATAGCCTACCTACTTAACCTTATATATAATAAAATTTAAAACTTACTATTTATCTTCTTCTTGTCCTTTATAGGTATCTACTTTATAGGCTAGTGGCTTAATATTCCTATATACTAGCTCTAGTATTATAATATACTATATAGGATAGATTTTTATTTTAGCTAGTAGGTTTAATTTAAACGTAGCCATTAATATCCTTTAAATAATTTTAAAAGGTCCTAGTCTAATATAGTCTAATTTCTTACTTAGCCGTCGACTTTTAAAGGTTTTATATAATAGCTATACTTTATCCCCCTCTTTAAAATCTAGTCCCTTAGATCTTTAGTATTATAGTACCTTTTTATTCTTTATTATACTAGTTTAGCTAATTTTATAAGGTCTATATAAAGATTTATTAATATATCTATTCTTTACTTAATATAGTATAAGGGTATAAAAAGGCTTTAAAGCAAATTCGAAGGAATAAAATATATTCTATTTAAATCTAAGGGTATAGCTCTTATAGAGAATAAGAAGTTGCATAAAGAAGAGAAAGGAATAACAAGAGAATCTTATAATTAAATAGTTAGGGGTCTTAGTAGTCAGTATATGCGTATATACGCATACGGACTTTAATGGACTTTAATAGATTTAATTAATCTAGTAGAACTTGGTAGAAGTTAATTAAGCTAGCAAAATTTAGCAGAATTTAGTTAAAGCGTGGGAATTTATCTATTAAGTATTTTACTAAGACGTTCCTATTATAACTAGGGTAGTCCTATTATAGTACCCCCCCCCTTTAGCCTATTACGGAGTAAGTATAAGCGGCGATAATATATAGCAAGGTAGATATTATTAAGCTATATACATAAACTATATAAGGATATTAAGACGTTATATAAGGAAAGAAGGTAAAAAATAGGAAGAAAGGGTATATATTATAGACTTAGTTGCTTAGTTAATACGTGTATAGAGTAGAATAGAATTTAGGTAGTAGTTCTAGCAGAACTTAGTAGGATTTAGTAGAACTTAGTAAAACTTAGTAGAACTTAGTAGAATATAGCAGAATGCGGTAGGTTGCTATTAGATTGCCATAGATTACTATTAAATTACCGTCTTATAGTTAGTCTTTAGTTACTAAGTTAATAAAAATAGGTAGATGTGTATAAGGTGTTACGGGGGTATCCCGTAATAGTACCCCCCCTTTAAACTCGAGCTTTTGCGAAATAGGGCTATGGTAGTTCTAGGTGGAGTTTATAAAAGTCTTCTACGGCTTATATAAGTCCTATAGAGTTAACGGATTCCTATAAGGGCTTAATAAAGCCTTTCTATTTTATAAGATATATATATTAGCGTTTCCGTTTATTATACTTAATATTATTAATTCTTTTAATAAAGTACTTATTCTTACCATCTACTTTAACTAGTAGGGGAGGGTTTTATATCTATTTAGGTAGGGCGTCTAATATAGAAGTAGTAGGTTAGAGGACTAACATATAGAATACGGGGTGGATTTTAACCATATTAGGAAGCTTTAGTTAGTAGGCGTAAGATAAGATAACCTTCTTAACTTTATAAGGGCTAGCGGTCTTCTAATTAAGCTTCTTAGTAGCTTATTTTATATTTAGATTTCTTATATCTAGCTAAATAAAGTTACTAATTTAGTAGGCTAGTACTAGGGGTTGTTTCTTATTTACTGCGGCTTTATAAATAGCTTAAGCCTATATTATTTCGTTAGTAAGGAACTATTATAGTTCCTCTATCTTCTCTATAAATTTATTTGCTTTTATAACTTATAAGGCGTAGTAAGTAGGGCAAGAAATATTACTAAAGGGTTTAAAACCTATATATAGATACTAGCCGTAGTTAGCCAGGAATAGAAAAACCTTTATAGTTTCTAAGCCGGAATTATTTATAGTAAACTTAACGAATATAAGCCGGTTAATCTAGTTATCTTATAAGTATAACGTGTATATCTAAATATACTATTCTATTATAGCATTTACACGTTCTATTTAGCCATCTATTTTTAGGTAGTATACTATAAATAATAGTGCTTTAATGTGGAGTTAGGTAGTTAGTTTTTTTCTAGAATATAGAGACAAACTATTTGCCTTTATTAGAGATAATTGTTTTAGGGAGTCTGTGGAGTTTCTATATATAATTTAGAAACAGTTAGGTAATAATAGGTATTAATATATTAGGGCGGGCGATTAAGTGTCTTATCTTAGATAGTTGGTCTATAACTACTATAATATTTATACAGCCCTTACTTACAGAGAGGTCAACAAT